>Ga0116153_10000101_pt1 | contig 128355 bp, 95 predicted proteins | sample AD_UKC028_MetaG_FD_89896 | JGI IMG/M metagenome (GOLD analysis project Ga0116153, IMG submission 89896) | Active sludge microbial communities of municipal wastewater-treating anaerobic digesters from USA - AD_UKC028_MetaG | ecosystem: Engineered > Bioreactor > Anaerobic > Digestate | place...
GAACCATTTCTCAAAGATCGGCCATTTTTGGGGAAATGAACTGCATGAAACCGGGATTTCACCGACCTGACATGGTACCTTTGCGCCTCATTCGGTCATTTTGTTTTTGCGCGCTCCCTAAGTCGGGAATGAAGGAACCCATGAATCCTGCCGAGGTCAACGTCGGCCGTGGTTGCCATTCGCCCGGATTCCGATTACTGACTGGAGCGCTGCGAAACCGGTGGTCGTCCCGATGAACCCGCCCACCTTTCAAAGAAGCCCGGGTCGGAACGAAAAGCCGACCAACGCCGGGGGCGCGGACTTCTCTCCGGACGGGCGCATGCTTTGCTGGAACAGTGGCGAAACGGGCGCCATTTATTTTTTTGACGTAGCCTTGCGAGAAAAAACCGCGGAGGTATCCTTGAATACGGAGGTCGGCGGCCGTACGCCGAACTTCCTGGCTGCGCACGGCGGCGCACTCTTCGTATCGAACGGCAACAACGACATCATCGAACGGATCGATCTGGCGAAAAACCGGATTGTGGCGAAGCAACGCCTTATGCCTTCCCCGCTTGTCGCGCGCCTGCGCGGCGTCGGTCCCTCGGGGATGGCAGTCTCCCCGGATGGAAAAGGTCCTGCGCCGGGGGGAAAAATAAACCAAAGCGCGCTGATTTGGGTGCACGGCATGAAGAAGCTGCAGGTTCTAACCTCACGCGTGTTCGCCGATACCCAAATGAGATGTGCACTTGGTGTCATATCGAATCGCGTAGTATGAAATGCACATTTGCACTTTGCGTTGCGATTCTCATCCTGCCTGTGAGCGCTGCGGAGATGCCGAGTCGTCCGGACCGCGGCGAATGGCCTCCGGTCCTCGGCGCATGGTTCTGGACAGAAAGGGACCTGAAGCCCGAAGGGTACAAGGCGTTCCTGGATGCGGCCGCCGAGCGCTCGCCGTATACACTGCTATCCACCGCGTGCCGCCGGATCGAGGTGGTCGATCCGCAAGCGCATCAGCAGGCCGACAAAGCCGTGCGGTATGCAGCGACGCGCGGGCTGAAGGTGGCGCTGGAGTTGGACATCCGGCTGGCTCGACAAGCCTTCCGCGCCAAATATCCCGATGAGCAACAGGAGGAGCTGACGCTTCGCTTCCTCGATTTCGCGGACAACAAGCCAGCAGAGGCGGTCTTTCAAGGCGTTGACACCACCGATCACATGAACGGCAGCCTGCCGCGCTACGAGTGCCTGGGGACGCGCCTGGTGCGCATCTACTCGTTCGTCCGCGACCGTGACGGCATCGATCCCGCAACCGTGCGGGACATCACTGTGGAGGGCGTGGCGACCGCCGAAGGCCCGCGCAAGCTGACGGTGCGCGTGCCGGGGCAACCTGGGCGCAGCGCGTGCGTGATCGCCTCGCACACATACCTCACACCCGACGTTTTCGCTCCCCACCTGATCGAGTTCCAGCGCGGGATCATTCAACAGTACGCCGATCTGCCCCTGGCCGGCATCATGAAGGACGAGTGGGGATTTCCTCCGGACCCCACGGGCAACCCAAAGCACGACCGTTACTGGTACTCCGCCGCAATGGCCCGGGCGTATGCCGAGGGCTCGCGCGGCGATCTGGTGCGTGACACACTGCTCATGTGCGCCGGCGAGAAGGGACGCGAGCGTGAGCGGCAGGCCGCCATCAACTGTTATGGCGCGATGGGCCGCCGGCGCAACGTGGCTATCGAAGACGACTACTATCGAACCGGCAAAGCGGTCTTCGGCAAAGGGGCCTTCATCGTCACCCACGCGACCTGGTGGCCCTACCCGGGCGCCGAGGAGTTTCGCAAGAACGGCCTCTCCTGGTGGGAGGCCACTCGCGACGTCGGACAGACCGACGAGCAGACTCCCTATCCGTGCCGCACGTCCCTCGCCAAGCGCTGGGGTTATCCGCTGTGGTACAACCAATACTACGATCGAGAGACCCAGCCATACCTGCGCGAGTTCTGGGAGGGGGTGCTGAGCGGCGGCCGGCTCAACGTTCATCCGCTCTATCCGCGTCCGGATCTCAAGCTCGGTGAGCGGGAGACACTGCTCCTGGAAAGCGGGCTGATGGCGGCCATGGCGAGGTTGCGCATGCTCGATTTCATCACTCGTGCGCCGCTCGATTGCCCGGTGGCCGTGATCTTCGGACATGCCAACGCGATGAACTGGGCGGGCACGTCGCACAACCGGGTGGGACTGGAAATTGCCTCCTCCCTCTGCGCCGCGGGTTATCCGGCGGATCTGTTCCCATCGAGCCTGGTGGGCTGCTTCGCACTGCGGCTCGACGATGAAGGCTACGTCTGTCTGGGACCGCAGCGCTACCGCGCCCTCGTGCTCTACCGCCCCGAGTTCTGCGGTCAGCCCGAGCTGGAGTTCTTCGGTCGCGCGAGCTTCGGAAAGACGGCGATTTTCCAGGTCGGCGAGTGGACCTGCGACAGCGAGGCGCGTCCGCTGAAGACGGCTCAGCGTCTGGGCGACAAGGTGCGTTGCTGTGCGGATGACGAAAGTTGCGCAACCACGGTGAAAACCTGGCTGGAAGAGGCGTCGGTGCCGCGTGTTACGGGCTGGAACCGAAACAATCTTACGCATCCGCTGCCGCCCGTGGACGGATTGGCGTCGCTGACAGACGGCACCTGCATCCGCGCGGCGGGGTCCCGCGATGCGGCGGGCGATCCCATCCGCGAGACGTTCACGTGGCAGGGCCATGCGGTTGAGGTCGATGCCCTCGGCCTGGTCGCGATCCGCTTTGCGCCCAATGGCCGCATCAGCGGCTTCGCGGCAGGCGGGCTCAAACGAGTCAAAACCGATGGACTCGACCTCGAGTTGCCCGAGCGTGCTGACCTTGCCTTCCTCCGCAACGCGGACGGAACCTGTATGGGCGTGCTGCAAGGACTTGCCGGCGACGTGCCCGCGCCCTTGCAGTCGATCACCCGCCACTGGCAGCGGTTGGCTGTTCCGCGGCAAGCCGCGCTTTCTCCAACCAGCCCTCATTAATCTGATTCCTCTCCCGTTGTCCTTTGCGCACAAGGGTGATATTCCCGGTGATGTCTTTCACTCCGTTGCTGTTCCGGACGCGGACTTTGAAAAACGAACGGTCGATATCATCTTTCACCACCACGCTCCGATTCGCGGTCTTCTCCGGCGTTGCACCCAGGTAGATGCCGTCGCCCCCGGTTTTCTCAATCCTCAGCTCCTGCACCCTCACGTCCTGGCATCCCAGAAATGCCAAGCCATGCCGCCACTCCGATTTCTCATAAGCGGCGGACGGATAGTCCTCTTTGTGCATCCGGATGCCGGCCAACTTGCCGCGATCCTTCTTAGCGCCACGGATAATCACTTGTTCGCATTCCTGGAACGCCAGCCGATAGTTCCCCTTCGCCTGGTAAGCGCCCTTTAAGGCCACCACTACTGTCCCCGGAACCAAAACGATCTCCTGGTGGCTCACGCCCCTGAGCGGCCCGGACGAACGGCGCAAAGCGTATGTGACGTGCGCACGAGGATCATTGGTTCTCGGAGAAACTGGAGCGCAACGCTGCCGCTTCCGCGGCAGTCAAACGAGCGACACTGCCGTGGCGCGCGTCGGGTGGCAGGGACACCGACTTTTCGACCGACCAGCAGGTCAGATCGGGAGAAGAAGAGACTCCGTAACCGTTGCTCATACAGTAATCGTATAGCAGCAGCCATCCGGGTTTCTCCGGGTCCAGCATAACGGCGGGCCCTTCAGTAATGACGGGAGCGATTTGACCCTGATTGAGCGGCCCCTGGTAAATGCGGTAAGGGCCTTCCAGCCGGTCAGCGGTTGCCAGGCGGATGGCGCGGCGTTCGCCGGTCTTCGCGCCGAATTCCTCTTCCTTGTGAAACAGATAATAAGTGCCGCCGTGCTGCAGAAGCGTGCCATCAATCACGGAATACGGTGGAGCGAAGAGGACTTTGGCAGGGGTGAACGTTTCCCAATCGCGGGTGCGGGAGAACCAGAGTCGGCTTCGCTTCCAGCCGGCATCCTCAAACGAGGAAGACCAGAGCAGGACGATTTCGCCCGTCGACTGATCGAGGACCCACTCCGGCGCCCAAACGTTTCGCGCCTGCTGGTCCACGTCGTCTCGGACGCCTTTCATCAGGTGCAGGGACCGCGCATTGTCCCACTTCAAGAGGTCTCGCGAAGTGGCGTACAGGCACGTGGGGCCGAGATTGGCTTGGACCGGTCGCGATGCGGGCCTGCCACCCGTTGCCAGGAGGTGCCAAAGACCGTCAGGTCCGCGCCCCACGAATGGATCGCGCAGCCACTGATTCCAAACGGGTCGATTGCCGTTCAGGGGCTCCCAATGGCGCCCGTCCGTGGAGAGGGCCAAATGCAATTGCTCCTCTTTCATCGGGTTAGGAAGTGGCACTGTTCGCGTCTGCCCGTCGGCATCAATCTCCACGCGGCTCTCATAGCGTTGACGGAAATACGCCAATACCCATGGTTCTTTCGCTTCTGCGGGGGCGGTTCCGGTCGCAGTTTTGGGCTGTGAGCTGTCTCGGGAAACGAGCGTGTCGCCAGTGTCCTCGATTTCGATGAGGCGACAGCGCTCGTCAGGACTGCGATTTGGACTGTGCAGTGCCAGCATTAGCCCGCCATCGAAGCGGGGAAAAATCATGGCATGGCCTCCGTCCTGGCGGAAAAAGGGTTCCGCTTGTTGTCGCCACGAACCCGCGACCTTACCGGAGTCGGAAACGGCAATGCCAGTGGTGTAGCCAGTCTCTGAGAAGCTCGACCAGAGCATGAAGAGTTTGCCGGACTTGCTTCGATATAGCGACGGTCCATCGGTAACATAGCGGTCGCGGCCTCGAGGGGCCCAAGGGGCCTCGCTGCCTTTGAATAAAAGCTGAGGCTCGCCAACTATCCCAGAAAGATCCTCACTCAACCGGACCAACTTCATGCCGCCGTCGCGAACCTGGACCCATTCGTGGCAGTAAACCATGTAAGGGCTTCCGTCCTCGACCCACAACGTTCCATCCAGCGCCATCTCGTTGGTGGGGGTATGCGATCGGTTGGCGAACGGCTTGAACGGGCCAAGGGGCGAATCGGCCACCAGTACCTGTGTTCCTCGGTGAATGCGCGCAGGCCAGTTCGTCCACTGCTCGGCAACGGATTTCTTATTCATGAAGGTGGCGAACAGGTAGTAACGGCCGCGATGCTCATGAATTTCCGGCGCCCAAATGGCGTCGCCGCCCCAGAAATTCTCGGGGATGGCGAACACCGTTTTCGGCTCGCCCCAGGTCTTGAGATCTTCAGACTGGCGCACGGTGACCGTGCGGCCGGAGGATGCAACCAGGTAATAACTTCGTGCTTGCTCGACGGGCAGGATAAAAGGATCCCGGATGTGGATGTTCGCAAGGGGGATTCCCTCCGCCCAGGCGACCTGTGCCAGCAGCCAACATCCGGCCAGCGTTGCAGCGCATCCGTCTCTTGCCAGTGCACCCAAGAACTTCAGGTCTATGAGGTGCCTGCCCGGTTTCCGAGCCAACAATCTGAGTTGCACAGGCGCATTGAACCAAGGTGGAGTCGGGGACGCAAGCCGCGGTATGCCAACATTGGCAACCGGCTTCGCCGCATGGAAGTTCAGGATGGAAACGTGTGGATTGAGATCGGCCACAGGGGCGGTTGAAGGTGGGAATCCTTGAGCGATAAGGTGCTGGTTGGGCAATACAGACTCGATTTCGATGATGGTGGCGATGATGCCGTCGTTCCAGCTCTCGGCAAGTCCGCCGCGCTCATATGGTTCGTTGCAGACCTCGTAATAGAGATTGTCGAACGCGTTGAGCTCGGTAACGAGTTTCCGCACGACGGCCTGCTGCACTTCGAACAAGGGCCGGTCCTTGGCGCTGTACACTTCGTATTTGCTGACGCCGCCGATGTCGTTCACGTTGTTGCGGGCGTGCATTGGACTGGCCTCCCACACCTTGTCATCATACATCGTGCAAAATAACACCAACTCAACCACCACCCCGCGCTGGTTGGCTTGGCGGATGAAATCCTTCAAGCGAGCAAAATACCGGTCATCCCATTGGGTGAGATCGAACTTGTGGCCACCATCGGCTACACCGGGAGTGTCGCTGCGCGCCCAAGGGCCAAGGAAACGGCCCGATGCTGGCGCCAGGGTGTTGCCGGTGAGGTTGAACGAGCCTGGTACTTCGCGATACGTCCCCGAGAAGACGCGAGTCAGGTTGAACTGGCAGCGGGCGAGTTCATCGAGATAAGCAATGTAATCGAAGTCGAGATTGAGGACGGCCCCATAATGTTCGCCCGCGGTGATCAGCACTGTTGGTTTGCCGCGCCAGTCGAAGTAATGCGGATTGTCCGGATGCAAGCGGAGCGGACCGGCCGGAGGCACCGCGCCCGAGGCGCTCATTGTGGCCAGCATCACGGCGCCATACAGGGCAAGCATTTTCTGGTTCGTCTCCATGGCCTTTCACCGGAGGACTCCACGAATGTGCTGATATGCATCTGAGGCAACCGGATCGGATCCGTAACCTGCAAAAATTGGTAAATGACGGGGCCATCATCGCTTATCCACTTTAGAAGATAAACAGTTGCGAACTGAAAACCATGGCTGGCGGGTGTTAACGCCTAATGTCACGCCGGGGCATTAGGCTTGAAAGGACCGCTAAACCCGAGGGCCAACTGGTTGCCTTGTGCATAGTGTAAAGTGTAAGTTCCTGACGAATGAGCATTTGAGCTTATTCAGCTCGATTTCGAAAAAATACCCGCCGGTACCCACGCTGCGGTTCGGACCGTTCGGCCCGAGCCGGAAATCCCAGTCGAACTTATGGTGTGCTACTCAAAGCCCAGCGCCTGCGAAATGTGACAACCTCGAAGGCATACGTAGGGCAGGTCACAAGGTTTCGATTCAGCACCGCACCGAGGCCGATCGATGCTTGTCTTCCTATCTTTCCACGCTCGAGACGCGGCGCGCACAAAGCCACCAGACCACTTTTGACTCCATTCAATCTGGTCCCAGACCACTGTCCGCGAACAACAGCTCTAAACCTCACGGGTTTATTGCAGATGTTCTGGAGCAAGTCGAACGCGCAACAGTCTCCGCTGCAATGGCATGACAGCAACGCGGTCCAAGGGGACGCAGATGTGCCGGGCGGAGAAACAGCGAATTGGGCGAGAATCCCGTTCTTTCCCTTGCCTTGTCGCTTCACAGATTGGGCCGTGTATGCGAAGCTCTCACCATGCTGGCTTATCGCGATTATGAATCCTTATGAAATCATCCATTTAACCCTCTGCAGCGGCATGGCTGTGGCGGCGAACTTCCTGGTGGCGATCGCAGTCGACGCCAAATCTGAAACGGCGATCCCGCAGAACAGTGCGGCGCATCTAAACCATCCCTGGGAGATGATCGAGATGACCTTCGAGGCGCGGGGCGATCAGGCCAATCCGTATATGGATGGTTTGCCGGAGGGCAAAGAACCCACGGCGCGCGCAACCTTTATCGGCGCCAGCGGACCTGCCCAGGGCATGCGCCACACGGTCACGTTATTTTGGGACGGCGCCAAGACATGGAAAGCTCGCTTCGCTCCGCCGGCGGCGGGGGAATGGACTTGGTCCACCGCCTCGAAGGATCCGGGGCTGGATGGGGCCAACGGCATATTGCAGGTCGTGGACTGGACGGAGACCGAAAAGCAGGCCAACCCGACGCGCCGAGGGTTCATCCGTGTCCACCAAGGAAGCCAGCGAGCGGGACGTTACTTTGAGTACGCGGACGGCACGCCGTTCCTGTGGATCGGCGACACGTGGTGGAACTGGACCAAGCGCGGGATTCAGTTCAGCAGCTTTCAGAGGTTAGCCGATGATCGCGCGGCGAAGGGCTTTACGGTCGGGCAGCTTTTCTTCTCGCCCAACGGATTGCTCAACCGGAACTTCGACACCCCCAATCTGGAGCAGATCCGGAAGGTGGAACAAATGATTGCTTACGCCAACAGCAAAGGCATCACCCTTTGGATCCATCCCTGGTGGAGCCGCGAGCGTCTCAACGAGCGGGTGAGTGTGGATCAGATGCGCCGGTGGTGGCGGTATGTGATCGCGCGCCTCGGCGCCTACAACACCCTCTGGGTGCTCGCTGGCGAATACAACATGAACAACTACGGCGGCTTCGGGTTGCCCTTCTGGCAAGACCTGGGGGCGATGGTCAAAAGCGAAGATCCGCATCGGCGCATCGTAGGAGTCCATCCAACTCCTCCGGGCTGGAGCGGCGGCGCGGATGCTCCCCAATGGTCAACCGGGGAAGTCATCCACGCAGAGCCATGGTTGGACTATAACCAAAGCCAGGTCGGCCATGGGCGCTGGCGAAACGAGATGATTCCGCGGGTGGTTGCCGCCGATTATGCCCGAGAACCGGCCAAACCCACGGTCGTTACCGAGCCGTGGTATGAGTTCATCGAGGGAAATCCGACCGGGATGGAAGTTCGCTACGGGGCCTGGAGCGCGGTTTTGTCAGGCGCAGCAGGCCACTCGTACGGAGGCGGCCACGTCTGGTGGGCCCATCTGCCGGAGTCGCCGGCCAGCCAGGGCTCCTGGCCGCTCGAAACGTCTTTTGCCACGAACACACTGGATTATCCGGGTGCCCGTTCCATGAGTTACCTCGCCCGGTTTCTTGGCGCCATTCCCTGGTGGACCTTGGAACCGCATCCCGAACTGGTATCCGACTACGCGGCGCCGCTTTGCGCCGCGGTGCCTGGCCATCGCTATGTCGTCTACTTGCGGTATGGCGGCGCGATAAAGGTGGACTTGCGCCCCAGCCAGACAACAGACCAGTTTGAATACGCCTGGACTGACCTGGAACAGAGCCAGGGGCGAACCCGCGGCAAAGTCAACGGCGGCGCAGTGCGCGCGTTTCACGCGCCCGAAGACTATCCAGGCAACTTACGATTCAAGGATTGGCTGCTGAACATCCGACGGGTGGAACCGTAAGGGCGTGTGCGACACCGCATAGGCGAGACTCGGGAGGAGCAATATCTCGAGCCGATCGGCTCGATGGCGGCCCTCCGGGAGTAGCACCTGAGATTGGCCGAAGCCAAGCCCGGCTGGGAGGCGTTCGATGACGCGGGGGTTTACGGCGTGTAACGGTCAACTTTAATCTTGCGCAGAGCCTGCCAGAGCAAGGCGGACATCAGAATAAGGATGTATGTGGATGTGAGAAGGACCAAGAGGGTGGGAATGCCGGTAAGGAATCCGTGATCAATGCTGTCAAAAGGGCGGGCGTGCGGATTATCGGTTACGACGCTATAAGCACAGGTGAGAAGGAGCAGGCATCCGACGATGCCAAGCCAGCGAAAGCACCGTGTCCGGAGGGCAACCATGAAAACCGGGAGGGCGGCGACAAAAAGTAGCGGCGCTAAACCAACCAGGAGTGAGAGAATATTTTGTATCAACAAACCGAAGCATTGGACCTTCTGGAAGGACGGTCTGTTCAAAGAGCGCGTCACAAGCATCGTCCCTCTGAAGGAGAAGCGGGAATCGGACTGGTGGTTCGGGACCGGAGCGGATGTATCCAGCAAACAGAGCGACAGGAAATTGGCGATATCCGCGTTGGGCCTAACGTTGACTTTCGAGGCGCATGCCTCTACGTCTTGGTCATGATCGCGTGTTTGCTACCACCCGCAGGAAAACCTCGCCTGGAACTCAACACTTGCTTGCTCGTGCTCTGCATTTTTCTATTCGATCCAATCGCGATCGTTGATAGCGATTATGACCTGATAAAGGACAACACGCATTGCATGCCATGTGATCGTATTCCCGGTAGCGTCGCCTTCGAGAATTTTGAGCTGCGTGAACGCCTTGATCAGGACCAGCGCTTTGTGATCGGATTCACGCGTCGCACAGCGAAGGGAATGGGCTTTGGCGCGACCCAGGTCAATGCCAACACAAACCAACCGATAACAGCGAAACAATCAGAGGACCGCACGCTGGTTGGCGTGAACTACTTTGCCGGCTGGTGGCAGCCGTTACCCAACAAATGGAACTTCAATCCGACTGTCGGCGATTGGCGGACAAATTATCCTGGACGAGTGCCATTGCTTGGCGATTACAACACTCAGGAAACCATGAATCGCGAGATCGCCGCTGCTGCCCAGCACGGCGTCGATTTCTTCCTCATTCTCTGGTACTACAACGGCCTCGGAAACTCGGTGGAGCGAGAGCGCCATTCGCGGTTTCTGAATGAGGGCTTGCGCACCTTCCTGAACTCGCCTGAGTCACATCGGCTCCGATTCGCGATCGAATACTGCAATCATCCACCTTACGAGGCAAAGACCGAGCAGGATTGGGAAGAGTGCATGAGGGTGTGGCTGCCCGCTTTTCGTCATTCCAGCTATCTTCGCGTGGGTGGACGGTTGATGTTCAAGGTCCACAGCTGGCATTACTTTTGGCGCGAGAATGGCGAAAACCAGGATTCATGTCGCTCCAGGCTTGCCGCGTTGCGTCAGAAAGTGCGAAACGCGGGCATGGGCGAGCTCCTGATCGGTTGCGGCGTAGCCGCCAACGAACGCATCGAGACAGGACACCCCGCAACTCAGTTCTTCGAATTCACCAACACTTACATGGACCTTCCGAACCGGACGCCAGGCGAGGCCGATGAACCCTACGAGGTCCTCGCCCGGTTCATTCGCGAGAGTCGAGACCAACACGCTCGCGACGCTGTGCCGTATCTGCCATTTCTCGGGGCTGGATTCAACGCCCAGCCTTGGCAGGATCCCCGGGCACGCTTCGCATTTCCTACTCGAGAAGAATGGAAGCTGGAATTACGGCGTCTGAAAGAGGACTTCGATCGGATCGGCACACTGGGCCTGCCCTTGCGGGATGGAAAACGACAGAAGGCCTTCACCATTTACGCATGGAATGAATTTGGCGAAGGCGGGATTGTGGCGCCCACCCGCGGCGAAGGATATATGAAATTGGAAACGATTAGGCAAATCTACGACCAGCCTCCACGTTGACAACATGGGGTTGGTTGCGGCGCAGATCCCGCACATCGGCAAGTCCTTCCGGGTCGCCCTCCCAGGCCCCGAGCACATTGCCCAGGACCGGGATCTCCACCTGCGCAGCGCCGAGATCCGTGATGTCGGCCTGAGGACAGATCACGAGTTCGCCGCCCTGAGCGGCTCCTCGCCAGACGAAGCAACCGGGCTTCAGCTCTACGCGGGAGGGCACCCATTGAAGCGGTTCCTCGTTGACGAACACCTGGTCAATTCTTGCCGAACTGCCAGACGGGGCGACGGAGTCGTCCTTCATCCAGTCCTCCCAGTAGTTCGCCCGAGTCCACGGACGTTTCACCCACACGTGAGGGCTCTCTCTCTCCAAGCCGGACAGGGTCGCGGTCTGCGGGTCATTGCTCAGCGTGAGGAGATCTTGCCAAGCGGGTGGGTTTAAGCTGGGAGTCCGCTGGAGGGTGTTCTGCGCAGCCGGTCGCTGAGCGAGTGGAATGGAGATTTGATCGGCCGCTGTTTGCGCTCGGAGGATGCGCGGCGTATCGAGGGTGATGGTAAAGGCAGCGCTGTCTGCGAAAACAGCGCCCCTTGGAATTTTCAAACAGGCTCTAAAGAGCTGGGCGTTGCGCGGCAGAGCCGGTGAAGGCGAACGCGCACAGCATCGATGTCAGAACGCCACCAGACAACCGAGGGAGTATCGGTAGGTTCATGGCAGAAGCTGCGTGCGCTCGACGGTGATCGGCTCGACGGCCTTGCGGCTCAGCGGCGCGGGATGCAGTTTGGCCTCCCCCCATAGCTGCATCGTGCTCGATCGGTAACGACTATCGGGCCGATCGCTGTGCCCAATCGGGCACAGGGTTTGCGCCGCATCAGCATCATCAAGGGGGACCCACTGCGTGTAAGACTGGGAGGACTGACAATGGATGGTTTGTCCATCCAAACAGGTGATGCCCGGCGGTGAGAGATCGTGCCCTGTGTCCAACGAGCCAAAGCCGTCGAGGCTGTCGAACCAACCGAGCGGAACCTTTTGTGGGCCGGTTCGCGGTGCTTGCGCGCGCGAATTGCGGCCGCGTGTTCCTGTGGTGTCCGCAGCGCTCCAGGCTTCCGACAGGACTCGGTCTATGAACCCGCACTCGTCGGCATCGAATTCAGCTTTCGGATCTTGGCTGATTCTCGCTGCGGCATCCTTGAGGAATCGGGCCAAGCCGGATTCACCCCCGCCGTACCGCCGGGCCAACGGAGTCACCACGAAACGGAAGAAGGTGCTGAGCCGGGTGGCCAGCTCGGCGCCTTCGGATTTCAGGTCGCTGCTCGCGCCGTCGGTCAGCCATTTCTCCAGAGTGGTCAGCGCCTTCAGAGACGAATCCGAGAGCGAGCCAGGTTGATGATCGCGCAGGTGCAGGCCCAAGCGGACGATTTCTCTCCGCGCCGGATTGACGGTGTCGAAATGCACATCGACCACGTCTCTGGGGCTAAAGTGTTCCTTGGTCGACAGGCGCTCGCGCAGGCGCCACGACCTGATCGTATCCCCCATTGAGCCCGTGCTCGTTCCCAGGGGCAGCGGATAAAAAGAACCGATTGGACGGTGATTGGCGCTGAGCAGAAAACCCGCCGCCGGATCGTGGACCTGCGGAACCAGTCGAGGCGGAACGAAGCCCTGCCAATCGTCTTGATCGCCTGTTCCCGGCAGTGCTTCGCCTCCACTTGGATCGGTGGCCGAGCGCGGACGAACCGGGATCGCCCCGACAACACTGAATCCGATATGCCCCCGCGCATCGCCGTATACGCAATTGGCGGAGGGGAATTGCCAACCGGCTATCGCCTGCTGAAAATCGGTTACATTTTGGGCGCGCAACATGGCAAACACCGCTTGGACGGTGTCCCGATTGGTTTCGCACACCGGCACCCGTTTCAAGGCCACCTCTGGGTCGCCCGGCTGCCGGAAAGCAAACTCCGAAACCACAGGTCCCAGATGGGTTTCGCGGATTTTCAACACCGCCGGTTCGCCGCTCTTCACCAGGATTTTCTCGGTTCTCACCGTCATTTTGCGCCATTGGCCATTCCAACGGTATTGGTCGGGGTGCTCGGCGGAAGTCTCCAATCGGAACAGGTCAGCTTGGTCGGCTCCCAGTGCGGTCAAGCCCCACGCCACACGCTGATTGAACCCGATCAACAACCCCGGACTACCAGGCATCCCTATCCCGCGCGCATTGAAACTCTTGCCTTCGACATGGAATTCCATCCAGAGCGAGGGATTGCGGACCGGAGTCTGCGGGTCGCTCACCAGCACCGCTGAACCGGTGGTCGTCTTCTTGCCGCCCACCACCCACGCGTGACTGAATTTTGGCGCAGCGTTGGTGTCGCCGGTTTTTGCCCCGCTCAAGCCATGGGCGGAACCATACTGTTCCACCTCGCGCAACCAGCTGGCGCTCACGTCCTGCCGCTGAACAACCGCCGTGCTATCATCGGCCCAGGATGCGCTGGGCTGGGGCGGTGGCGGCTGGCCTGGTCGCGGGTGCAGACGGTTGTGCCACACCATCAAATCCCGCGTGCCATCGCCGGCAAAGAACTGCGCCACATGCCACCAACTCAATAAACAATCCGCCGGCGTCCACTGTTCGGGTGTCAATCCCAGCCTCTCGAACAAAGGATGCAGCGCGCCCGCTTTCCGCTGCGCGTCGAAACTGGCGTTGACCCCCTCGCAGTAGGCCTCGAGCAGTCCTTTTGTGTCGGCGTCCAGGTTCGACGCTATCCGCGATGCGGCGTGTGCCCAGCCGAAAGTCCGCATCTTTCGATCACAATCGAGCGCCGTTTCCCTTCGGTCCCCCTTTTGCCGGTTCCCAATCAGCTCCGCCAGGCGTCCCTGCATGATGCGCAGGCCGTAAGTCATCTGGAATCCGCGTTCTTGCGCCGTTGCGTAGCCCAGCCCGAACATGGCGCCGCGATCCGTGTCCGAGAATACGTGAGGGATCCCCCATTGATCGCGCAACAATTCCACTTTGCCGTACTCCTGGGTGCCAGCCCAACAGACGACAGTCATTGTTAACCCGAGAATCGCCGCGAATCGCCTCAAAGCTGGTTTCATGACGACAGCATGATGGAGGAACCGGCAAAAGTCACGAAAGACGTGACAGCCGCCCTTCTAATGGATGGATGCCCCCCCCCGTGCGCCAGGAGCAACTGTTACCCGAGATTGGGACAAAAGGACAAACTTATTCTCCCGCTGCGCACTCCCCAAACGGGACCGTAATCCATCTACGAGACACTTCGACAAAACAAGATCACACCGGTGTGGCCGCCACCACTGCGAGTTATTTGTCCAGCGTGCATCGCCATGGTTCGACGGTCGAAGGTTATAAGGATCAGACTGCGCTTTCAGTTTCTCTGAAAGCGTCTTCAACGAAATCCGATCCGCACGACCGCCATGCCGTCCACCGGGCGCACGCCAAAGGCCCCCAGGTCAAATGGCCAGCCTTGGAGGCATACGAAAAAACAGCCTCACGTAGAACGGTGATTCCGATGGCTCAGGAAAAGTACGCCTTATGAGAGATCAACATGTCCCCTTCTCTCATTCGAGATGGCTCACGGTTTATGATAAATCCTGCCGGGCTGCATGGCGTGCCCCCAACTCAAGGTATGCGCGTCGGGCAGATCGAGTTTAACCTTGGCCACCCGGCCGGCCTGAATGAGCGTGCCGAACTGGAAGTAAACCGCATCCATGTCGGAATGCCATCCAGGATAATGCCCAAAGCCGCCATCCGTATTTCGACAACTCATCGCCCAGTCGGCTGCTTTCTGGATGGCTTTCTGAACTGGCTCGGACTCCGCCCCCAATTGCCGGAGGATAAACACAGCATCAAAGCAAGCGTGGACGTCCCAGTCCGGTTCCATAATGTTCCAGCCGCCATCGGGCTTTTGATCTCTCAAGACCCGCGACACCATCTGGCTTGCCTTCGGTGTCGGGTGCCCGATCAAACGGAAGTAGTGTGCCATATGGAACGTGGCCGCCACATGATCGCCAAGGTAACCATCCTCGGTCTGGTTGCGAACCTGCAGATTCCGTAACGCCTCATCGTAGCGCGTGGGAAACGGTTGGCCCAAGGCCGCATAGAACAGAGGAAAGAAGCTCGTCGTGTACCACGGAAGCCGACTGAATGCGTCACCGACAAAGAAGCGGTCCAGGATCTTGGTGGGATCGACCTTGGGATGCCTACCCAGAGCCCTCAAGGCCACCACGCCTTGGACCGTGTTGTAGAGCACCGCCAGATCCGACTTTGGATCCATTTTACCTTCCAGGTTGATGAACGATCCATCCGGTTGCTGATGGCGCTGAATGAACTTGATCGAGCGCTCTGGATGGGGCAATCGCCACCCCATGGTTTTGGCTAATGTCGCCGCGTAGGTCACCGCGGCCAAATCGCTCGAAGCGGTATCCGAGGTTCCAGGATACTTCGGGTCTGGTGACGGCGCATAGCCACCATCACGGCGGGCACAACGGCGAATGAAAGAGAATGTTTCCTCGGCTAGCCGGAGTGAAGTTCGATCTGCCGCCCAGGTTGGAGAATAGTTGCCGGCCGCGGCCAAGGCTGCAGCGCCAAGCAGTCCACGAAACCAATTGCGGCGGGAAAGCTGCTGGTCAAGAATTCTTGGAGTCATGGTGTTCTGCACGATGGGCATCAGGAGGCGCGAGATGTCCTGCCTGCTTATTTCCCAGAACGATTCTCTGTCGATTCATTGTTGGCGATGACAGCCTTTTCTCCGATCTCGTTGGCAATCTCAAGCCTCACAACCCCGTTGTTTTCGGTAATGATCGCATGCTGCAGGCCGGTCTTTAGGGCAATCGCCGGCTCATCGCTGCCAAAGCTGCATCCGCGCACTTGCAGCTTGCCTCCGTCGGCCTCGATCAGGGAAACCCCCGGGTTTTTGGTCCGGCCGGTGCTGCTGAGATAACAATCCGAGAGCGACACAAAGCTGCTGCTGTGCGAGATGACGCACTGGCGGTTGGGTCCCCAGAAGGCGCAGTTCACCAATCGGACCGAGCCGCGACAGGTTTTTTCCACCAGCACCGGCACCCGGACCTCGCCGTGCATGCAGACAAACTGACCGTTGGAGATAAGCAGGCCCATGGGTTGGATGGCGTCCACCTTCACGCAGACCTGGGCCTCGTCGGCTCCAATGCCCGAGAATTGGCCGTTGGCCATGCCGTTCGTCGTGGCAATGAACCGGTAGCCAATGTTTACAGGATACACGAACGTGTTGTTCACATATTCCCAGTCGGTCCGTCCAAAAATGAACGCCTCGAGATTCTTCCACATGAACTCGTGCACTGGCTTCCAGTCTCCACCAACCGCCTTGGCTGACCACCAATGGCAGTGGAACTGCACGTTCTCGATCCGGCCGATGTCGGTGCAGAAATCGACAAAAATGCCCCGTCGCAACACACAGCCCACGACGCTGCGGATGCGGTGGCGCACGTTGTTTCCCGGACCGATCCGAATGCCGTTGTAACTATTAATAAGCGTCACATTTTCGACGGTGTTGTCGTGCCCTTCCAAGTGAAAGGTCCAGGGATAGGGATGGATCTCGGTGGGTTTCTGCTCAGGATACCAGACCGTAATGCCTCGCACCGTGGATGAATGGCCCAACTCGAACAGCGCCGGAGCATCCTCGCGGTCCCGTCCCCCGGTCGCCAAGATAACCGATCCCTTGAGCGGTTCGCTCCACACCGGTGAATCAGTCGTTCCCTGAAGGGTAACGCCGGGGGGGATTCGAAGGCTCCCGGATACCAGGTAACGTCCGGGCGACAGTAGAACCCTACCACCGGCTTGGGCGGCTTCGTCCAGGGCCTTTTGGATGGCGACGGTGTTATCGGTTGTGCCGTTCGCCGTGACGCCAAAGGCTTGGACTGACCACATACCGGTGTCATCGGCCGAAATGGCTTTATCAGCGGGCAGAATTAAGGAGATCAAGGCAGACAGAACCACCCGAAGCTGCCTGGCCCACGAACCCCTGGAAACGAGGAATGGTGTGCGCATATTGAGATTGGGATTCTATTACCACGGGAGCACAACGGGTGCAGCAAAAATCCCCGGGTAACCGGTGCGATAGCTCATTGCGCCGGTGATTGCGTACTGGGAATCTACGAAAGCCCTTCCCCCACCCCACCAAGACCCCCCGATTTACCAAGACTGCCTTCGCAGAAAGCAGCGATCAATCCAACCTTTGCGTCTATTCCGCCAACACATACTCCCATCCCACACGCCGAATGCATCGCCTTGTTAGGTCTCCCCCTCAGGCTCGGTACGCAGGTGGAATATCCAACCCTCTTTGCCTGATAGGCGAATAGCCGATGCGCAACTTCTACCTGTGATACTCGATGGAAACACCATAGGCTGATCACCGAATTGACCGGTTTTATAGAGTTACCAATGAAAGCTGAAACAACATTCTGTATGATATCGGTCCTTGATTCATTTGGCAAGAATGTGCTGGCGAAACTGACTTACTGCATCGCCCCCATTCTGGCCGTGTGTTGCAGCTTGCTGTTCGACGTCCAGCTGGCTTGCGGCATGGATTGGGCCAAAAGTCAATCCATGGCCACTCATTCTGCGACCAGTCCTTTTATGAATATGCGGATTCATGGTTGCCAGAGAATCATCCATGGTGGTTGCGCAAGAACGGCCAGCGAGAACAGTTTTGGCCGGGCACCCACCGCATGGACTGGTCCAATCCCGAGTACCAGCGGAAGGTAGTCCGTCAAACGGCGGCTTGCCCCGTCGCTGAACGGCATCATGTATGAATCCGGCTGGAGCCATCGCCGCACCGAATGGGAGGACTGCATCCGCAAAATGCAGCATACACAGACCTTGCTTCGCCCCCCGCGCATCAGTGTCATCGAGCGCTTCGAAGAAGTCCGTGACCAGGCGGGTTGGCCCAATGATCCGCGCAAGGGCCAGGAACGCCCCCGCGATCCGGCCGGGCGCCGTTGGAGCCTCTGTTTTGCGCTCCTGATAGGCGACTGTTATTACCTGTTTTCAGAAAGCACCTCACACCAGCACGATTGGTATGCCGAGTATGACTTGAAGATTGGCCAGCCCAACGGCCAAGCCCAACGGATCAATGCCCATGTTTGGCAGCGTCGCTACGACCGGGCCCTGGTGATCGCCAACTTGCCCGGAGCCCAATCCGCCTACGAGGTTGTCCTCGATCAACCGGCCAAAGACACACTGAGCGGCCAGGCTGGGACTCGCTTCAATATTCCACCGGGGGATGGCCGCATCTTGCTCGACCAGGATCATGGCACGTCTTCCCGGTGATTCCGTGCGGTTTGATTATGGAGTGGGCACTTTGGCAAACAGCGACTTTTCATAAGGCTTTTGTTGCTTTTCCGGCGCCCGCACGCCACTGCCCAGACTGATGCCACGCCGACGTTATTATGGCGTCCAATTCGGAAGTATTGCTCCCGCGTAGAACAAGCTCACGATGTCGCTGCCGATCTCGGTCATGTAGAGCGAATCGATGCCACTGACATTGCTCTGAAAAACCAACCGCGTGCCGTCGGGGGACCAGGTCGGAAACCGGCTAAAGCTCTTCAAGCTGGTCACTGGTGTGACATTGGTGAGGTCTGGATCTACAGTACAGATTTCGTAGTAACACTCCGTCGTGGTGGTGCCGTCCTCGGCGGTGGTTGTGTAACACACCACCCCTGCGAATGCGATCTTGTCCCCCTTTGGACTCCAGACCGGACAATTGCTTGACCAACAGCCAAAAGAAATTTCCTCGCCGGTTACCAGATCCAGAACAAACACCACCGGGCCGCAGGCGAAGGCAATCTTGGTTCCGTCTGGCGAACACGACGGTCTATAACATTCGCCGGCCCTAAGCAGGACCGGCGTGCCGACTTCTCTGGTGTCGGGGTTAACGGGCACCCTCCAAAGGCCGTCGAGGACACTTTTGCCGCTGAAAACAATGTTTAAGCCGTCTGGAGACCAATCCCCGCCGGATCCTGATGGGGCAACGGCAAAGATCCGGGCGCGGGGTTCACCTATCGCCTCCATGACCGTGAGCATGCCACTGCGAACGAACGCGATGTAGCGGTCATCGGGCGACCGTGCCGGGTAGTAGGCATTGGCTTTCCCCTTAGTTAATTGTTTGAGGCTGGTTCCGTCCGCATTCATCGAAAAGATCTGCTGAACGTTCTTAACCGGAGCCACGAACAAGATGGGCGGTTCTTGGGCCGTTTGTGCGGCGGCGCTCTGGGTTGATCCAAACGTGACGAGCAGGGAGAGCCCTGCTCCCAGTAGTGTTTTAATTGTGGTTTTCATATCCGCTGAGGTAAGCGGAATTCCGGGGAAAAAGGGGCCAGGGAAGTTGGGCCTTTTTCGCCGCGTTGGATTGCGGCAAGGGTCGCGCGGTTATGGCCAATGGGCAACATGCGGAGAATAGGAATCATGGGAGTAAGGAAAATCATTCACATATTTCCCCTCGCCTTAGCTTTGATTTCCTCGTGCAGCCAGGCCCGCGCAAAGGCCCAATAACGCTTGGCGGTCCGCTCCGAGATGCCCAACACTTCGGCCGCTTCTTCGACGGTCATGCCCACGAAATACCGCAACTTCACCAGCTCCGCCTTTTGGGGGTCGAGAGCGGCGAACTTCTCCAACGCCTCGTTCACCACCAGCACCTTGTCGTCATTCTCCACGACCGCTGCGGCCACCTCTGGCAGTGCGACACGCTGCTGGCCGCCGCCGTGCCGTGCGGCTCGTTTGCGGCGGGCGTTGTCTACCAAAATCCGGCGCATGGCTTCCGCCGCAGCTGCGAAGAAATGGGTCCGGTCCTTCCAATGCCGCCTTTTATCGCCGGTGAGCCGCAACCACGCTTCATGAACCAGGGCGGTTGCCTGAAGGGTCTGGCCGGGCGCTTCGGAGGCCATCTTCGCCCAAGCCAGCCGGCGCAACTCCTCGTAAACGAGCAACAACAATTCATTGGCTGGCAGCGCGTCGCTCGGACCCGCAGCATTCGAAACCTGTTTGACGTCGTTCACTTCGCTTCGGTCTTGGTTTCCGCCTGCACTTTGGGAGGCATCGGCTTGTCGAATTCGGCAAGCTTCTGTTTCCATTCCGTGACCTGGACAGGCCGTCCGGTGGCTTCGTTAAGCTGCACCAGGCGCTGAAGTGCTTCCCGAATCCGAGGTTTGGCTTGGGCGGGAATCTGGGTTTGACGCTGTCTCAAACCTTGGTAGGCGGAAAGCAGCAACGGTTCGGCCTCGGCGTATTTCTTTTGCCCTAGCAGACTGCCACCCAAAAGGCTTCGGGCATCAAAGGTCAACCAGTTTGCGGGAATGTGTTGTTCACGAATGGCAAGACAATCGCGGGCGAGAATCTCGGCCTCCTTGAATTTCTTCTGTTGCAGCAGCCACAGGGCTGATTCTGCGAGTCGGCCGGTATCCGCTGCCACGTCTCGGTAGGGAGAGTTGGACTCATAGAGCTTCAGCCGGTCGGTCCATACTTGTTTAAGTCCCTCATCGCGCTCCAGGACGAGGGCTTCTCGCTGAATCCGGATTGCATTCGCGAATTGGCCAACCTCCGCGTAGGCAGCAGCCAGCGTGTCCAAAATATTGGGGTCCTGGCGCTTGGTCGCAGCGACGGCCTTTTCTGCCAAGATTACAGCGGTGGGGCCGTCTCTTAACTTTGAATCCACGCTCGTGGCAAGGCGCCAAGCCGAGTAATTCCAATCCAGGGCATCGCCCCGCTCAGCCAACTCGCGAAGAAAGGGTTGTGCCTCGGCGATCTCACCTGCGGCTAGATGCATGTCGGCCAGCCTGTGCCTGAAGTTATGCGTGTCCGGATGATCCAATCCTCGGCTGGCCTCGCTGAGTTTCAGCGCTTGCTCAAGGAGCACCAGCGCTTGGTCGAACTTGCCATCGACGCAATAGGTGTGTGCCAAGCCAGACATGACGTTCTGCGTGAACGGATTGCCTGTCCCCAGATTGGCTTTCATCAGTTCCAGCGTCTGCTCTAAAAGCGGCAGGGCCAAGTCAAGCCTGCCGGCGTCGCGATAACCTTTCGCCAGGTTGGCCATCAGGACCAGCGTTTGCTGATGATTCAGCCCCAGCTTGGCCTTAGCCAGGATCAGCGTCTCTTCCTCGAGCAGTGTAGCTTGATCACGTTTGCCAGAGGATCTATACACCAACGCCAGATTGACCATCGAGTTCACAATGCCAACATGGTCCGGCACCCGATTGGCCTTCTGGAGTTTCACCGTCTCTTCCTGGAGCGGGAGCGCTTGATCGAGTTTGCCAGCGAGTAGATATGCCCACGCCAATCTGCCCATCGAGTTTAGCGTCTCCGCGCGGTCCCGCCCCAGCTTTGCCCGGCGCAACTCAAACGCTCGTTGGAGGTGCGGCAACGCTCGCTCCGGCCGACCCAGCCCAAGCAATGCGTTGCCGATCGAATGCCGCACTGCGGCCTCTTCCAGCGGCTGGTTTTTGAACCGATCCTCAATCCGCTCCGCGGCTCGCTCCAACGCTTGGCGCACCGTCAAGTCGGGATCCGGTGCGAACCCCGCCTCAGCCTGGGAATAGCTGGAGGCCTGCCGCAACAGGTCCTCTTGCAGAAAATCATCAACCGCCTTGGCAATCGCCGCCTGCTCATTGGCCCGCTCCCGCGCCGCCCGTTCACGAAAAAACAGGACCGTGGACAGGGTCAACCCTATCACCAGCGACGCCCCCACGGCGCCCACGGCAACGAACGTCAACTTGTTGCGTCGAACCAACTTCTGGAACCGGTACAGCCTGCTGGCCGGACGCGCCACCACCGGCTCGTTATCCAGATGTCGTTGAATGTCCATCGCCAGGCCGTTGGCCGTCTCATACCGTCGCGCGCGATCTTTCTCGAGGCATTTCATCACGATCCAATCCAGATCACCGCGCAAATCGCTGACGAGGGCCGGTGCCTCCAGACCACGTCGTTGTGCCGTCGTGCTCAATTCCTGGCCGGACAGCGTGCTCACCCGTGTCGAGGGACGCGGCGGTTCGGTTTCCCGGATAGTGCGGCGCATTTCGTCCAGACCAATTTCCATCAGGTCCTTGGGATCGAACGGCGTTTTGCCCGTCAGCAGTTCGTAGAGCAGCACGCCCAGCGCGTAAATGTCGCTACGCGTGTCAATGTCCACATTCGTGATCACCGCCTGCTCGGGACTCATGTAGGCGGGCGTCCCGATGAATTGTTCGAACGCCGTGAACAGGGTTTTGTTCGTGAGCTTTTGATCGCTGGCGGCTTTGGCGATGCCGAAGTCAATGATCTTCGGCAACATCCGGCCGTCGTTCATACTCACCAGAATATTGGAGGGCTTGAGGTCCCGATGGATAATCCCCTTCTGATGCGCGTGCTGAACGGCCGCGCAAACCTGGATGAACAAGTCGAGTCGGGCACGAGTGGAGAGCTTCTTCTCGTCGCAGAAGTCGGTGATCTTGATCCCTCGCACGAGTTCCATGACGAAGTACGGCCGGCCCGTCTCCGTCGCCCCGGCATCGAACACTTTGGCGATGCTCGGATGATCCATCAGCGCCAGGGCCTGCCGCTCGGCCTCGAAACGCGCAATCACGGTCTTGGTGTCCATACCCAGCTTGATAATCTTGAGAGCGACGCGGCGGCAGATCGGTTCTTCCTGCTCGGCCATATAAACCACACCGCAGCCCCCTTCGCCAATCTGCTGGAGGAGTTTATAACGGCCGATCCGGTCGCCAGGCTTTTCACTGGGCGGAACGGTGATTCGGAGAGTCTCGCTCAGTTGCGGATCCCTGGGCGAATCCAGGAATTCACACTGTGACTCGCTCGCCTTCAGTAGGGACTCGATGCGCTGGCGCAGCGCTGTATCGTCGCCGCAGGATTGATCGAGGTAAGCCGCGCGTTGCTCGGGCGGCAGGTCCATCGCCGCGTCAAAAAGAGCAACTTCCCGCCGATGCGCTTTGCTCATGGGATGACGATACTTCATATACCCCATAAAGCGAAATTCGGGAAAAAAAGGGGCCGTCGCGGCTCCAGTCACACATGCCTTGGGTCGATCACCCTTCGCCTTTGTTAATGGCCTTGCGCATTCGGGAAGATCGTCTTCTCGATCTCAAATAAACTGAACCCTCTTCTCAAGTTACGACTTGCTAAGGCAAGCACTTGAGTGTTTCATCGCAACATAACACCAGAAAACGAAGGACCATCTTATGAACCCACTGTTCTTCAAGGAATTCAACAGCTACTTTGACCCGGCCCGAGCCCGCCTGAACCTCACTTGCGGCAAGGAAATTGGAATTGTCGCTGGAGTTGAAACGGGGCAACTGGCGGGAGCTCTGAAGACGCTGGAAGCTGTTGGCAAGTACGCCACGGATTGCGGTGCCCGTTCCCTGATGATCACCAACTACCTTCTCAATGGCCCCGATCATGGGGAGCATTGCAGGATTACGTTCCGAGATTCGAAGGAAGTTCGACAAATCCTGCAAGGATTGGGGATCGTTACCCCCACGATCAGCGCGCATTGCGCTGCATACGCACACCTCAGCGCGAAGTGGGGTATTGAATATGCGGACAAGTTCGTGCCCCCATCCGTCGTGGCCAAGGGAGCACAATATGTTGAGGATTGGTCGGAGGAATACCTCCTCGGGCTTCTGGAAGCCGGCACGGCTGCCGGCATTCGCATCTACGGTTGGTTCTGGGGACTTTGGGGACATCCCGTCCTCCATAGTGGCTACCCGTGGATTTTCGGCTGGGACAGCATGATGGCCGAAGCACTCGATCGTTTCCGCGAGAAAACCGCTAACATCCGGGCGCGCGCCAATAAGCTGGGAGCCTATCTGGCCCATGAGATCCATCCTGGTACAGGGGCGATTTGCTCCCGCGACTTCGCACTGCTCCTTATGGCATGCGATTATGATCGCTCTCTCTGCGTATGGGGCGATCCTAGCCACTGTTGGGCGGGAGAAACCTGGACACAACGCTTCACGAGCCCATTTGTAGCGCCTCGAGTTATCGGGAGCCACGCCAAGAACTTCAAATACCTCGCAGGCGCCTCCACCCTTATGATCAGCGAGGATTGGCCGCAGCGCGGACATCAGTTCTGCGGGCATGGCGAAGGCGAAGTGAACCTGGAGAGTTATGCAAAGATGCTGCTCGCCATCGGGGCGGGCGATCGGTTCTGCGCCATCAACGGCGGCGACATCATGCCGATCTACAGCGAGGCCGAAGACAGCATTCTGCCTCTGATCGCTCCCGCGCCTCACCTGCTCGGGGCTTGCAGCGCCGGCATCAAGTGGGTCAACGACCACCTCACGGGCATGTCCATGACCTCCGCGACATTTACGGACGGCATGGCGAAATAGGCCGCAGCCTGGAGTGAAAGGTGTCGCCGGACTCGACAGGAGACCCCGTGAGGGAGAAAGGGAACGTATGAACGCTGCTGAGATTCGCTCGAAGCTTCAGGAGTTGGCCATGTGCACGCCGGTGATTGATGCGCACACGCACGTTCAGGATGACCTGACGGGATTCACCCCCTCCCTAGCGGCCGGGAACTTGGCCGGCACTCAGGCTGCCGTCAACCGCCCCCCGGCCACGGTGGTAGAAGAAGGAATCCGGCGTGGGCGACTGGTTCGGCGTACCATGACCGACGCCGCCCATGGCCTTTTCTACTCCTGGTTCGCCCAGGTCGCTGAAGGCGCGGGGAACCATTTGGACGAAGCCATCGCGCTGGTTGGATCCAATTTGGAGTGCGAGCGCCGTGCCGCAGCGCGATTCCTGTTGGGGCAGCTTCAGGACAGCCGGTATTCTGAATACGCGGAGTGGTTGCGGTATATGTTTCGGCTTTATCGTGGTGTGCCCAAGGACACCGACCCACTCGATCCTGTGAACCTGGATCTGGTGGCGGAGGCGATTGCGGCGGAACGCCACGATCCGGAGTTCGCGGCTCAGGTCCTGAAAGATCACAACATCCGCGCATACGTGACGAGCATTGAAAACCGCGACAAGATTCCTCTGACGCCACCAGTGCGGCCCAAGGATGTAGATCTATCTTACGCCACCCATTCCGAAGCGTGGAATATGTTCGATTTCAACGGCTTCTTTTGGCCGGAGCGCGCCACAGATTTCGGCCTTTTCACTCAGGGGCACAAATTCGAAGCCGAGAAGTACATTCTCCATCTTGAAGAGTACCTAGAACGGGAACTGAGAACCGCGACGGGACTGCAGGATGCCACCCGGGCCTTCTTCTGGCGCATTTTGCGCAGCCCGAAGACCAATCCCGAGAGCCGGATCCTCTACGTCGACGGCTTTCAAGCCCAGGACTGGCGTTTCAGCACTCCCTATTCGAAGGCCAGGGTGGAATGGGCCCTCGCTCATCACCGTACGCAGTGCGATGGGGAGAACCGCCGACAGGTCATGGCCTGCGTTGCGGAGGCGATGCTCGAGGCCCTGAATGACATTGGTCAAGAACGTAAAGAGGCTGGCTCACGCTTTGGGGTCTGCCTGCAACTGTGCGGCGGGGCTCGGCATTTCATGGATTGGTCACGCGAAATCCAATCCATCCCGGAGTACATACCCAACCTGCCCCAGGACGAATACCCGGTCTGGACGCGCTATCCGCACGTCCAGTTTGAGTACATTTCCGCCCACGAACTCCTTTACAACGACATGGCCAACGCCGCCAAGCAGGTGGGCAACGTTTCAGCTGGCCCGTGGTGGCATTATTTCCGCAGGCACAAGATCGCCCGCATGGTACGTGACCAGCTCAGCATGGGCCCCTTGCGCAGTATCGCCTGCGGTTTCACCGATGCCCGCTTTGTGGAAATGGTGGCTGCTAAATATGTATCTGCCCGCCTGGCCATCGCCGACGCGCTTTTCGAAATTGTCTCTGACGAGCACTCCGCTCTGTATCTCGACTTCGACGGCGCGGCGGGGATCATGAAGGAGCTATTATTCAAGAATCCCGCAGATGTTCATTACTTGCCTGTCGCCGAATAGCCGTCTTAGCAGCCTGTCTGAGACAAATCCTTAGCGAGTTCTGAGAAACTCCTCAACTGTCGCAAGAGTTGGTATTGTCGCGGTGGACGCTTTCAGCGCCGCGGCCGCTGAAGCAAAACGAATTCTACCGGAGAGAATTTCGCCTCGTGCCAACCGCGCGGCGTATGCCCCATGGAAAACGTCTCCGCATCCAGTAGTGTCGACCGCTTTCACAGGGAAGGCGGGATGATGACGGGCTCGGGATGGAGCATCTGCGGAGACGGTCCAGCATCCCTGCCCTCCCGAAGTAATCACGACGGCTGATCGTTTTTCGCTCCACAATTCCATGGCAGCACCCGCCGCACTGGCCGCTCCTGTCAGCTTGCGCGCAAAATCCTCCGATAGCACCAAGTGATCCACGCAATCCAGCACTTCGGCAAAAAGAGGCACATCGGCATCCTCGAAGTCCGCAATCACCGGCACGCCGGCGTCTCTGGCCACTCGCGCGGCACGGAGGTTGCCTTGCATGCCGTACTGATCAATGAAGAGCACCTTGGAAGCAAGAATCACCTCTTCCGCCGGCAGCGAGTCATGCGCCCCAATCAAACCGCTCGCTTCATAGAAAATGTTCCGACTCGCTGTATCCTGCCCCACCACGATGACAGAATGAACAACCCGCGCCTCGTTCAACCGTGCGGCGTGGGTGATACCGACGCCTTCACGTTGAAAGTCCTCCGTGATACACCGAGAGTACTCGTCGTTTCCAAGGCATCCGCCATATTCGCAACAGGCTCCGAGACGCGCTGCGGTAACGAGCGCCACCCCCGTCAATCCCCCACAGCGTCGGGCACTGCGCTCAACTCGCATCTTCTCGTCGGAGGCCGGAAACGATGCCACATAAAGGACGTCATCCACGGCAGTGCAGCCCAATCCCAGGACGCCGATGGACCCGACCCTCGGGCGGTTCGCAGATGCCGGCTTTATGCTCATGCCATGGATGCACAATCCGTGGCGCGCCCCTGGCAACCGCACAGTCCGATCCACTTTTCCACCACGCTGGCAATGGCCGGCTGAATGGCACCCAATGCCGTGGGCAGCCATGCGGATTTTCCCTCACTGTGGGCCCGGGCGTAACCTTCCCGAAAAGCCTGGCAAAGTTCGCTGGCCACGTTGATCTTCGCCATTCCTAACGCGATCGCCCTTCGCAAGTATTCCGGCTGCGTACCCGAGCCGCCATGCAACACCAACGGGACCCGCACATGCTGGCGAATTCGCTCCAGTCGTTCGAAATCGAAAACCGGCAGTCTCGTATACATGCCGTGGGCATTGCCAATCGATACCGCCAGCGCGTCCACACCAGTCATTTCCGCGTAGCGCGCCGCGTCTGCAGGATCCGTGAGGCTTGTGGTCTTCCCGCCCTCTGGGGTTACATCATCGACGCGCCCTACGCATCCAATCTCGCCTTCGACTGTGACTCCCTTGGGATGAGCCTTTTGCACAACCGCCTTGAGCGCACCCACATTCTCATTAAAGGACCGCGTCGAGTAATCCAGCATCACCGAGCTGTAGCCTGCCGCAATGCATCGGTCTACCAACTCTGGGGAGTCCCCATGGTCGAGATGCAGGGCCGACGGAACGCCGTACCGGGCCACCAAGGCTCGAGATAGCTCTGCCAGGGTTTCTGGCGGGTTAAGCGGGAATTCTCCCGGACCGCTCATTAGAATCACAGGGGCCTTCAATCGGGCCGCAACCCGAAGGACTGTTTCGGTGGTCTCAGCGTTCCACGCGCAGAATGAGGGCACCGCATAGCCACCTTTCCAGGCTGCCTGCAGCAAGGTTCTCATGGGCAGCAGCTTCATAAATCGACCTCGATGTTGTCACGACAAACAGTCGCGTGCCAGTCCAAAAGTCCCCTTCGCAAGTGAAAGACATGGACCTCGTCATCGAGCATCTGTTGATGGCACAGCGCAAGCTGGGTTTGGGAGGTCCTCAGCCATGAGCGTCGTGGCTCTGTGCGTTGGACACACAGCCCAAGACCTGTGCTTTATCGTGGACGGCTATCAGCCGGAGAATTACCTGGCTTGATGTATTACGATAGGCACATAACCCACTTCCAGACCTTGGGGAGGCATCACAAGCAGGTGTGGATCGATGGTGACCAACGTTCCAAGAGTGGGAGGTGCCATGTAGTGCTGGTCAGCAGGCCAGTTCGCGTGAAGCTTTTCCACCAGCGCCTGCAGCTTCGCTTTCTTTTCCTCGTTCCAAGCGTACTGCTGGAAGGAGGGCTGATCGACGAAACGATACCATGAGTACGTAACCACAGAACCGTCAGCGAGCTTGGTCGTGAACGGTCCGAGTTTCGGGCCGGGTTGACTCCAGGCACCTCTGGCAGGTGATGTGTAAGGCTTGCCTGGCTGTGCCTGCTTGAATTCCTGGGTGAGCAGCTTGGTTTCCGCAGGCACCTGCGCGGCGGCCACGGCGACGGATTCTTCTCCAACGCGTTTGAAGTATTGCGGGAACAGACCTTGCGGGCTGATGTCATTGGTGAACCACTGCAAACCCCATACGCCGCCTGGGAATACCCGGGTGTCAAAGACTCGCTCCACACCAGTCATTGTCTTACCAGCCTGGTCGTAGCGCGTGGTCCGAGTGTTCAGCTTGGGTTTCCAGGCACCCTTTTCATCGAATCTTCCGGAGCAGGAGGGACCGCCATCGCGCCAGACTTTGAAGGCGTCGTAAAGGGCCCTCTTCGAGTAGTAGGTGACATCTTGCACCAGGAATGCTTTGCCTGACGCGTCGATCGGGAACCGCAACTTCGGTATCTTCGAGTAGAGCGTTCCCTGGGCATCTTTGGCGTCGAAACGGGGCACGGTGTTGATCTCCATGGCGCCGCCACCCATGATGCCCGGGCGGGCGTCGAGTCCGCGTCCATAGAGGAATGGATAGTTGAACAGCTTGCCGATTTTGCTCCAGGTTTCCGGGATGTAATAAGCGATCGGACCATTGAAGTTGGCTGAGCTGAGAAAGCAAGTCCAACTCTGGTCTCCCGTGGGTGGTTCGCCCTTGGTGGCATCGGTGAAGGGCAAGACCATCCAGGTATAACCCAGAAATTCACCGTTGGGGATGCCGTGGAACGTTAGCCCATCCGGAGGAATCAGAAGCCGGTTGCTGAGTTGTGCGATGCCCAGGCGATTATCCGGCAGCGCTTCGTCGCTGTAGAAGAATGACCAACCCGGCGAGCCGATTTCGTAGTCGTAACACTGGGGGGTAGCGTTCATGCTGAACTTCGGCGGGCCGTAGCGAAAATGGTTGCCCGCCCAGTAGCCCAGGCCGCCTTCGACCGTTTGAAATACGCTGCTCCAGGTGGGGCCCCGTTCCCGCCACTGCCGGGCCAGCGTTCCCTCCGGCGCCAACGGTTGGTCCAGGTTGTCCGAATTGTCCGGCGTAATCCACGCACTAGGCAGTCCAATTTGAAAATGGGCCAGTGGCTGGTCCACCAGTGGCCAGACAGCGGCGTAGAAGCCCATGCCGGCGCTGAAGGTCGATTGAGGGGGTAGTTTCTCGTGACTAAAGCCGATGTATCCATGCAAACCGTCGGAATGCTCTGTAACTAAGCCGAACTCAGCTTCTTGCTGCCTCTGGGCCCGAGTATCTCCGCCGATTCCCGCTGGTGAAGATTTGTTGGCTTCCAGAAGTGTGACCATTCCCTTCCCAAGGGCATCACCCACGAGAAAATACGTCTCAGCATTGCCGAACTCGTGATGACTGTGGCTGGGATTCGGCGAGTCTTCGGGCTTGCAAACGAAGTCGTGCGTCTCGACGAAGAGCACATTGTCCTTGAACTCGGGATGGGTTGGTAACCCGGTCAGGGACACAGCACCGAGGATAAGGAGTGGGCATCCGAGTTGGGCCATCAGTTGTTTCATCATGGAAGACGTTATCGCACGTAGTTGGTTTCCACCACAGGATTCAGTTTAGATTCGGTCCTCTCCGTCAGCTAGGCATTATAGAACGGGTACTTACATTCGAGTATCCGCACATGCCTCGCATCAGACTTAAACCCATAATGAGAAACAATAGTGATGCCTTTTTCATTATCTTGCCTTTTGGAGCATGGGCTTTTCGCCGCCGATCGCGAACAGGTGTGACTCGGTGCGAAAAAACATTCTGCCACCTGCGACTGCCGGCGTGGAAAAAGCGGCTTCGCCAAGGGGGATCGCGGCTGACACCTCCGGTTTTTCAAGCAGGGCCACGACATAAAGAGTGCCGTTTTTCGACAGGCAGTAGAGATGACGGTTCATCCATATAGGCGAACCATAGAAACTATCCTGGATTCTTATTTGCCACATCCGCTCTCCAGTGTCGGCGCGATGGCCCGCCACAAGCCCATTATCTGCCCACAAGAACAGAACATCATCCTTATATAACGGGGTGGGGACATAGGGAATCGATCTGGACAACTCATAGACAAGAGGAGGAACCTCGCGCATCGCCCCGGGGCGCACAGCCACTAGCCGCAGGCCGACTCCACCTTCGCCACACGTGGCAATGATTTTTCCAGATGCGATTATTGGTGAACCAACAGCACGCATCGGAAAGGCATTCGTGATTTCCCAGTTTACCCGGCCATCTTGCGGATTGATGCTGCTCAGACCATGGCTCGTACTCGTAAAAATGATCTGCGGCGGGCCGTTTTCGGGTTGGTAGACACAGGGTGTCGAATAGGCGACTTTGGCTGTCCGGCGCTCGATCTGCCAGCGTGTTATTCCTGTTGTGGAGTCAAGACCGAGCAAAGAGCTTTTGCCTTCCTGCAGATTGTTTACCAGGACAAGGTCCCCAAAAACGATGGGCGAAGTCCCACTGCCGTGTTGGCTGGTGAATGGGCCCAGGTTGCGACGCCAGGTATCCTTGCCATCATGGTCCAGTGCGAGCAATGTGATTTCATCAGGAGTCGTCCAATAGAAAAACACATGATTACGGTCGACTGCGGGTGTCGAGGTAGCATAGCTGTTGTCACGATTTTTGGGAAATGTTCTGGACGGGTATTCCCGTTGCCAGCGGATTGTGCCATCGCTCGCGTGAAGGCATAGAATCCAGCGCTTGCCTGTTACCTCGTCGCCGCTGGTCACAAAAATACGGTTGCCCCAGATAACCGGGGAGGAGTGACCTCGGCCGGGAAGAGCTGTTTTCCATGCGAAATCGTTCGGAGACCAGGTGGCGGGAATGTTGGTGGCCAAACTGATACCGCTGCCATTTGGGCCGCGGAACCGTGTCCACTCCTCAACCGGCGAGGCGTTGGGTTTATCCTGGGCAAGCCCGGTTCCAGCGATAAAAAAGGCAATCCCAAACCCGACGGAGCGGCAATCAAACATAATGTCAATGTAGGAACCGCCTGCCGAAGTTCAAGAAAAACACCACGGCCCTTCGAACTCCGATCTCTCCTGGATTGACGCGGCCATTCAAATTGTATGTTTGCCCGCCAAATCACTATTGCCCGCCGTCAGAGCGCCGACCTATTATCCATCCATGAATCTGGTGCCGACAAGCGTCTGCACGAGGAGACTCATAGGCGATGGCCCAGGTCATTTGGCGCGTCCTGAGGTTGGCTTGTGCAGCCCAAGGACAGCCACTGGATCAAAACAACAAATACGGCCAAATGAACACACACATTCTGCACGAGGACTTCCGCACGGCCGCTCTGGATTCGCGGCTATCATGGTTCAATCCTCCGAGCCGATGGCGGCTCGAAACGCGCCTGCCCGCCTTAGTGATCGAGCCCGACGCGGCGACAGATTTCTGGCAACGAACACACTATGGATTCTGCGCCGACAACGGCCATTTCCTCGGACTGGAATTGCCGAGCGACTTTGTCGTGAGCACGCAACTTCGGCTGCATCCGGTGCATCAATACGATCAGGCGGGCTTGATGATTCGAGGGGATGCCAACTGCTGGATCAAGGCCTCCGTTGAGCATGAGCCTGAAGGCCGGCCCCAGTTGGGCGCGGTCGTAACCAACGCCGGTTATTCCGACTGGTCCCTCCAGGATCTTCCTCTGCCGGACCTTCGCCTAAGCTTGCGGATCACCAAACGCGGCACGGATGTTCTGGTGGAGTTCTCGCCTGAGAACTGCGTGCAGTGGAAATGCATGCGCGTGGCCCGGTTGCATTGGCCGGACCGCGTTCCTTTGTGCGCAGGTCTTTACGCCTGTTGCCCCAAGGAAGCGGGATTCCGAGTCGAGTTCGACTTCTTGCACATCGAGGTTATATCATCCCCGATCAAATCAACCTGAGATTTCGTCATGGCCCCGCGCATCATTGGTATCATTCCCGCCCGCTAAGAGCCTGTTTGAAAATTACAGGGGTGCTGCGGTGAGGGATTCTGGCTGGGGCCAAGGCGGCTTGGGCCGAGCATCCCCGATGGGGGCTGTAAGGTCCAAGCCAACGCTGGCCCCGGGGAAAGGAGCCGCCGCCCGAGGGGTTTTCGTACTCACCGATCTCATCGTGACATTAACCAATTTCTTTCAAGGATGTCAATGGGAGATTGTCGTCCATTTGCGCTGGGGCGTGTCTCCAATTGGGTTACTTTTTCGCAGGTGTTTTGGATTTTTTTCTATGTCCACGAAAGCAGATTCACCTTCTAGTATGGGGCAATGTATTTAACTGGGCGGCCGAGCATGAACAGGGGCGGATTAGCCATTAACCGGATCGTTTGTAAACCTCCGATGGTAAATCCGCGTCCTTTCTCCCGACACGGTCTGCCGTTCGGGAAGTCTGCCGTGCTGGCCGCCGCGCTTCTGTTGCTCAGTGGCACAGCACGGGGTGCCGAATCAGTCATAAAACCACCTTCCGTTCCTGACTCCGCTGCCGAACCGATCCGTTACGTGGGGAAAAATCAGCCCGACAAGCGGTTATACGATGGCGCGCTTCGGCGTGCCGTGGGAGTTCACAAGGTTCAGGCGCTTCGCGCAAATCGTACCTGTCCACCTGAAGGGGGTGCGTTGGGCTGGACTTACAATCATCAACCCTATTTGGCCTGGTGGCGCGATCGGTTTTATCTCCAATACCTGAGCACGCCCAAGGAAGAGCATGTTCCGCCCGGAAGGACGTTGCTGATGATGTCCACCGACGGCCAAAACTGGTCCAATCCCCAGGTGATCTTTCCGGAGTACGCGTTGCCGCAGATCCAAACAGCGGACGGCCATGTTCCCGCTGGGACGCCCGCGGTGATGCACCAGCGAATGGGATTTTATGTCGCGCCGAACGGGCGATTTCTGACCTTGGGGTTTTACAGTTACTGCGTCGATCCGCTCCCCCAGAAAGGCCCGAATCGCGGGCAGGGTCTGGGGCGGGTCGTCCGGGAGATCCACCGCGACCACACGTTTGGCCCGATTTACTTCATTCGTTACAACCGGCACGCCGGCTGGAACGAAACCAACACCGGCTATCCCTTCTACCAGACCAGTTCCGACACTGGCTTCGTCGAAGCGTGCGACGCTTTGCTCGCGGACAAGTTGATGACTCTGCAGTGGTGGGAGGAGGATCGCGCCACGGATGGCTTCTTCAGCATTAAAACAGGCAATGCCGAGCCAAAGGCACTGAGTTTTGCACACCGCCCGGACGGCGTAGTGCTTGGCGTCTGGAAAGCGCATTATGCGCTGAGTCCCGATGAGGGCAAATCGTGGACCAAGCTTGTGGGCGCCCCTACCTTGATGCCGTGTGGTGCCAAGACGTGGGTGCAGCGGACGGACGATGGACGATATGCGCTGGTCTATAATCATTCGCTGACGCGCAACAATCGGTTCCCGTTGGTGGTCATGACGAGTGACGATTGCCGGGATTTTGCCGAGATGCTCTGTTTGCATGGGGAAGTTCCGCCTCGGCGCTTTGCTGGGCTGTATAAAAATGCCGGCCCCCAATACGTCCGCGGCATCGAGGAAGGCAACGGCAATCCGCCCGGATTGCACCTGTGGAATGCCTACAGCATGAACAAAGAGGACCTTTGGGTAAGCCGCACCCGCGTGCCGGTGACTGGGACGGTCTCGCAACAGGTTCTGGAAACTTTCAACGACGTGGAATTGGCCGATCAACTGGAATGGTGGAATTTGTATGAGCCGCAATGGGCGCCGATTGGCATCGTCCATGATCCGAAGCAGAGCGGAAACAAGTGCCTCGAATTACGTGACGAAGATCCTTACGACTACGCGCTGGCGGAACGTGCGTTTCCCGAAAGCCCACGGATTCGAATCGAGTTCCGCGTGCTGGCTGAGAAGGTTGGTCACGGGGTGCTGGAAGCGGAAGTCCAGGACCGGTATGGCCACCGCCCGCTCAAGTTGCGACTGGATGACAAATGGCTGGGTCAGGACCAGATGTCCCGCTGGATCAACGCGATTCCGGTTCCGAACCACACCTGGTTGACAATCCGGCTGGACATCAACTGCGCTGCAGGAACCTACGACCTCGCATTGAACGGAAAAACAGTCGGCCTCGGGGTGAAGTTCGCAGAACAGGCCGAGACTGTCGAGCGCCTGGTCTTCCGTACCGGTCCCTACCGCGGAGATGTACGGGCTATTTTCGTGGAGGGCGAGCACGCCACCCTGGGCTACACGAGCGAAGACTTGCCGGGGGCTGACCAACGTGTCCCGCTCAGCATCTACTTGATTGATGACTTGAAAACCAACGGGCCGGAAGGCCGATGACAACTCGTTGGGCAAACAACGTGAAAACCAAGATCAAGACTTATGAACGCTAGAAAAACCAAAACCAACAATCTCCCGCTGGGCTGTCTCCTTGCGGTGGGTACCCTCCTGGGCGGGGAGGCTGTCCTAGCCCAAACCGGAACGGTGACGATCAACAATCCACTCAACGGCCAGAAGTTCCCGATCGGCGGGAAGCTGGCCATAACTGCCCGTCCTCAGGTAACCGGCGGCACGATCACCAACGTCGAATACTACCTCATTCGTTCGGGCGCGCCCGAAACCAAGTTGGGCGAAGCCACAGAGACACCCTTCTCTGTACCATGGGCGATGAATGCCGCCGGGGATTTCACTCTGCGCGCCGTTGCCCGAGGGGATAAGGGCGCGAGGATCGATACCACACCGATGAAAGTGACGGTCTTTCAGCAGAAGACGCTCACGCACACGGAATCCTTCGACACGAGCCTGGGCACTTTCAACCTGGAGCTCAACAACACCGTGGAACCCGCCAACTTCGTTTTCTCGAACACCGGCAATGCCGGCGGTAAGCCGGGCGAATTGGGGGGCGTGGTGGTGCGTTCGACATCTGGGGCCCCGACCGCCGTGGGCCGGATGGACTTGGGAGGGGATTTCTTGCTGACGAAAAACGACCTTTTCATAAAGGGGAAGTTCCTGCTGCGCCAACAGGACTTTGACGGCTGGCTGGGCATTGGCTTCATAGGGACGGATGGCTTCAGCTTTACCAGTGACATTGTCGGCCTGGGATTCAATGAACCGGGTGGGGGGTTCCAGCCCGATTTCCGGGGATTTGGCCGAGCCCTTAGCGCTTCGGGCCCCACCTTCGGGATTGCCTTGGACGTGGTGAACGAGTTCTGTCTCTACTGGAGTGCGAAAGACAAGACCCTGCGCGGCACAGTCGCCGGGCAGGCGATTTCCGTCGCTAACCCGGGCGTTCCGGCCGACGCCAAAGTCAACGCCGTCTTCGCGGGGTCGTTCCACGTTGGCAGCGGGAGCGCCCAGGCGTGTGAACTCTACGTGGACGATTTCACGTATAGCCTCTGGGAGGCCCCGAGCCTGATCGACGTCTCGCTCACCACACCGCTCGCTTACTCGGCCTATCCGCCGGGAACCTCCCTGACGCTTTCTGCGGAGGCCACCGAGGAAGGAGGTTCTATCACCAAGGTCGAGTTTTTCGTCCAGTCGAACAATGCCACCAACAAGGTCGGCGAAGCCTCCGCCGCTCCCTATTCAGCGCAATGGGCTGCGGAGGCCGTGGGCGACTTCCAGATCAAGGCGGTGGCCACCACCGCCACGGGCAAAACCGAGCAGTCCATCGAGGTACCAGTGTCAATCGTCGCCCCCACGACAACTCAAACGATCCAGGAAAAGTTTGCCACCAACCTGGGGGTGTTCGACATCGTGGTTCGGAATCAGTACCTCGACGGCGACTTCGGGTGGAGAGATAGCGCCAACGCCCTGGGCGAGGCTGGCGAGTTCGGCGGTGCGTTCCCGGGTGTCGGGTTTGGGGACGCAGCTTACATTGGTGCCGGCCTCAAGGCGCTGCTTCTACCCTCCCAACATAGCCTAACACTGGCCGGCAAGGTTATGATGTTGCCCCCTCCGAATAGCGCGCAGCAAGTCTTTCTCGGCTATGTTAATACAGCCGATCTTGTCTATGAACACGACTTCGGCCTCGTCTTCGAAGCGGATGAGCAGACTGTGATCCTCAAGTTCCCCGGAGTAACGGTGGATCCCATGACCTTGCCCATAGATCAACCCTTCACGTTCGACCTCACCTGGGATGTCCAACAGAAGAAACTGTTGGGGATCCTGGCGGATATGCCCATAGATATCACGGTCGATGCGGTCACGCCCGTAGCGTTCGACGCCATGGTGCTGGGCGCATTCGGTCCTAATGGCACCTCACGCGATAATGTCTCCCTGTGCTACGTGGACGATCTGAGTTTCACCAGGGCCAAGCAGAGTGCCCCGCCACCCAAACTGAGTGTTGCCCAGCAGGGCAACAGCATCACGCTCAGCTGGCAAGGGGCGGAATTTCGGCTTCAGGAGCGCACCTCCCTCTCCAGCGGTGCCTGGGCGGACTCCTCGGCAGCAGTCGTGACGGCCGGAGACAGTCATACGGCTACGATTGTTCCGGAGGGGGCGGCGCGCTTTTATCGCTTAGCCAAGTAGCGCGGGATAATCCCTCCGCACGGACTGGTTGGACGGTGCCGTTCCGTCTTCACTCCACTGGACACCATGATCATACTACTGCCTCCGGCTTATTCGGTGGTTGCCTTGCTGGCACTGGCGGCGCACGTCACTGGCGCGCAACTACCAATCTATTCGGCGACCGCACAGACTGATCTGTCGAGTCACGACGGGAAATTGCGCTGGGCTGTCGGCATCCAAAATGTCCAAGTGATTCGCTCGGCCGCGAACAATCCGAGTCTTGCCGACGGTCTCGACACTATCTATCGACATCACCCGTTCCTGGCTTACTGGGGGGGGCGCTTCTGGGTGATGCACGATGGCGCAGGCAGCCGGCTGGCTTGGTCCACAAATGGCTTGGATTGGAGCGCCGCCGAGTCCTCCCCGATCTTTGACGGAGGCCACCATCGGATGGCGTTCTACGTCGCCCCCAACGGACGCTTCCTTGCCTCACACTATCGTGGAACTCGGAATGGGGGCTTGGGGGTTCGCCTGGTTCGGGAGATCCTCGGCCCGCGTGCCTATGGCCCGATCTATAATATCAAGACGAACTACCTGGGGCCCGGGCCTTACGTCCATTGGCCCTGGTACGCCACTTCTCCGGACCCTGGTTTTGTGGCGGCTTGCGAGGCATTGCGCAACGATCCGCTTTTCCGCCAGCAATGGCAGGAGGAGGATCAGGACCCGGTCTTCTATACCGTTAGCACCAACGGGGGAAACCGAGTCTGGAAAGCCTTTAACTGGTACCGCCTTTCCGACCAACGCATCGTCGGCTTGTGGAAGAACAACTACATGGCCGTCAGCGCGGGCAGTGAGTGGACTCCCGATAATGTGCCCAATCCCGCACAGGTGAAATCGTTCCGCTGGCATCCCGGCGCCAAGATCTGGGGTGAGCATACTCGGGATGGTCGGTACGCGATGATTGGATGCGCGAGCAATGGTGACAATCAACGGCGCTGGCCGCTGGCGGCGGCGATTTCCGAGGACGGGCTGAATTTCAACACCCCCTTTCTCGTGATCGCCGGTGACATGCCACCCCAGCGGTACGAGAACGACCCCGGGGATGACAAGAACTGCGGGCCGCAGTACGTGCGCGGAATCACCCCAGGCAACGGTGATCCTCCGGGCAAAGAGCTGTGGCTCACCTACAGCATGAACAAGGAGGACATCTGGGTGGCCAGTGTGCCCACCCCCATCGTGGGACAGGTGACGAACGATGTGCGGGATGATTTCCAGGCACAACTGCCGGGCCGCCGCGTCGCAGGATGGAACACTTACAGTCCTCAATGGGCGCCGGTGGCGATTGTCGCAGAAGGAACGAACCGATTCGTGCGACTGGAGGATCGCGACCCGTATGACTACGCCAACGTGATGCGGGTATTTCCCCAGAACAGCCTGGCCCATTTGTCGTTTCAGCTCCGCGCACACCAGAAGATAACCTCGAGTGCACCCTTGGAAATTGACGTGGTCTCGAGCAATGGTACGCGTGCGGCAGCGATCGCACTCAACGGCGGCAAGATCACCGCCTGGAACGGGACGACTGAAGAGGAAGACGTGTGCAAGTATCGGGTGAACGAGTGGATTAACCTGGAATTACTGGTGGATGGGCGTCGTCAGGTTTACACGCTCAAGGTGGAGGGGGTTGAGGTTCTCAAGAACGCGTCTTTCTGTGAAACCACCCCCACCGTGGAGCGGATTGTTTTCCGCACGGGCGAGTTTCGGCTGCGCGATTTCAACCGGCGCCGCCATACGGAGCCGTTCCTGACCACGCGCCTTCCGAATGCTGACGTGCCAGAGCCTCTCCAGCAGTTTGACATCGACAATGTCACACTCGTCACAGGCCGCGGCGTCATTCAAGACACACGCAACGTCTCGACTTCGGTCGCTCCCGAGGCAAGAGACTTGTCCTCAAAAACCCAATAACGCGAATTGAATCGCAGCACCAACCAACCCCCATGATCCGTCGTTACTACCAAAATGGCCAGAAGCTCGACGTCGCGGGCCTGAATGTCGTCACCGTGCTCGTGGACCGCAGCGAAACACAGCTCACCGAGGTTGGCTGGAACCGTTGGCGCAAGGGATTGGAAGGACCTCCCCACAGCCACGAGGCCAAGGAGCAAATCTTCTTCGTCACCGATGGTGAAGGCATTGTCGTGGTCGGGCCGTCGCGTTATGCGGTCAAAACCGGCAGCCTGATCTATGTTCCGCCAAAAGCCATTCATCAAACCATCGTGACCGGGGACGCCCCGCTGAGCTACTTCCTCTTCAACGCATTTCTGGACGCCGGCAAGGAGGGACATGCGTCGTTTGCAGATCACATCGAGAAGGTCCGCGAGGTCCGGCGGCAGCAGGCCCAGTTCCGCCAGGCGGCTGTTCCAGGGGCCGACACGAGCGCCATTTCCGACCAGCCTGGCAAACATATCGAGGACGTTCACCAAGGCCGGCTGTTTGATTTCGGATCAAACACGACGCGGCTGATCCTTGAGCGCAACGAGGCGGTTCGCGCTGAGGTGACTTTGGTGAGCTGGCCAAAGGGCAGCAAAGGCGCGATGGTTTCCCACCCGGAGAAGGAGCAGACGTTTTTTGTTCTCTCGGGCCGAGGCAAAATAACAGTGGGTGAGGAAACACTTCCAGTCGCTGTTGGCGATGTCGTTTTTGTGCCTTGGCAGGCCCCACACACAACCGAAGCGGCCGACGAAACGCTGACCTATCTCTGCCTAAACACGCACGTGATCGAAACCAAACCATGAACCTAACCAAAATGATGTTTGCCCTGGTCGGTGGCCTTTCCTGCCTCCTTGCGATCAACGGCTGCAAACACACCACCTCTGAAGTCAGGCCGATGCAGAACGTAATCGTCGCCAGCGAGGCCGGCAAGTTCTGCGGTTGGCCGGCCAATAACGGACTGTGGCGCTGGGACGGCGGACGCGAGATTCTGGTGGGATTCTCCTTCGGACATTTCGTCGAACAGGAGGGCCACAACCTCAAGGGCGGGAGTGATGCCACCTTGGGCGTCGTGAGTCGTCTGGCGCGCAGTCTGGATGGCGGACGAAGCTGGACGGTTGAGGATCCCGACAACTTCGTCGGCGACGGAAGCGAGGTGACGGATTCCCCTGGTGGCTTCAACTTTCAGTCCCCGGGATTCGCCCTGCGTGTCGTTGGCGTGGGCTATCATGGATCCCTAGACCCGGCAGGATCCTTTTTCGTCTCCAATGATCGAGGGCGGACGTGGCGAGGAGCTTATCGCTTCGGAGCACTTATGAAAGACACAAACGTTCAGGGAATGGTGTTGACCGCACGCACTCGCTATTTGGTTACCCGCCCGAGTTCCTGCCTGCTGTTCATGTCGGCGCGCCCCAGTGGCAGCATCCCGGGTCAGATCGCGACCGACAAGAGCTTCGTAGCGGAAACTACAGATGGAGGCAGAAGCTTCCACTTCGTCTCTTGGATCGTGCCGCTCCAGGATCCTTACCGGGCGGTAATGCCGGCGGTGGGACAGTTCAAGGACAGGACGATCATCGCTGCGCTGCGCCGGCGTGACGTCGCCAATGCCCAGGTTCCCTGCTGGGTGGATTGCTACGTTTCGCGAGACAATGGGCGTTCCTGGAACTTCTCAAGCCGGGTTGGCCAAACCGGTCTGGAGAACGGTAACCCCCCTGCCCTCACGGTGCTCAAGGACGGGCGAGTGGTCTGCGCCTATGGCGACCGTTCGCGTGATAAACTCTTCGCCCGGGTCAGCGCCGATCGAGGCAAATCCTGGGGCGCAGAGATCGTGCTGCGCGAGGACTTTCAGTCAGACAAGTTCGGTGACCATGATTTCGGATATCCGCAACTGACCACGAACGAGCGAGGTGAAGTGGTGGCCCTGTATTACTGGGCTACGAAGGAGCTACCGCAGCAACAGATCGCAGCGACGATCTGGCGAGCCAATGGAAAACACTAATCGAATTGAGGCAAACGATGGCAAACGATTCCAAAGAGATCAGCACTGCCAGCTGAAAGTCCAGCAATCGTCCAAGACAGGAAGAATACTCCCACAGTGTGCCGTCACTATCAAAACGCCCAGCAACTGGATGTAGCGGGATCAAGCGCGGTCACCATGCCGGCGGACCGCAGCCAAACGCAGATCACCGAAGTCGGCTCGAATCGCTGCTGCTGTCCGGCAATGCCGCGTCTGTCGCGCAGGAAATCACCGGCGAAAAGACGAATCACGGTTTTTGAATTGCTCGCGCTTGCGGCGCTCTGGGCGATTCCGTGGTCAGGCTCCTCTGCGCCGTTGCCGAACATCTTCTCGTATCGGGCGAACGACATGGCGTCGCTGCGTCAGGGATTTGCCCAGCCCCCGCGCGAGGCTGATCCTTGGATCTACTGGTTCTGGTGGAACAGCGTCGTGTGGCGCCAGGACATTGCGCGTGCATTGGAAGAAATGGCCTCCGCCGGCATCGCCGGTGCGGAACCGCGCGTCGTCACCTTCCATGGTTGGGGCGGACCGCCCCTCGACGGGATGGCAGCGCCAATCTGGAGCGTCTCGGCCATCGTCAGGTCAAGTATCTCGCTGACGAATGGCTCGACATGATGGAGTTCACTTGCGCCACGGCCGAGCGGTTCGGGCTGCGCCTGGCCAGTTGGCAGTTGGAATGGTGCAGGCCATCTTGCCGCTGCCTCGCCGCGGTGGGCAGACGTCGATTCAACCCATCCCCGACGCGCGCAACAACCAACGTTGGACACGGAGTTCCTCATCCGGAGTGACGGAAAGTCGGCGGTCGCCGCGCACCACTGCCGCCAGCTCGGCCAGGTCCGCCACGTAACGGTCATAAGTCGGCATGGGCACACGGTTGAGTCCAGCCGGATAGGGCCCGGCCGCCTGGGCCAGCTCGATTTCCAGCGCTGGCGGCTCGATCGGGCGCAGCGTGGCGCGGCCGTTGGTTCCGAACACCTCGAACACCCGCTGCGGTCCGGCGTTGGGTTGTAGCGTCGCATTGAGGATGAGACCGGTGGCCTTCGGGAACTCGAACACGACAACATTGTTGTCCTTGAGGTCGTCAGCGAAGTCACCGTGCTTGCGCAGGAAAGGTGTTGCTGCCCGCGGCTCGCCCAGCAACCGGACGAGAGCGTCCACCAGATGGGAGCCCAATTCAAAGAGCCCCCCGCCGGCGAAGGCCGCCCATTCGGGCCGGCGCTCGCTGCCAAGCTGGTTTCCGATCATGCCGCGCACGAGGTAGACCTGGCCCAACCAGCCCTGGCGAACCAGCTCGAAAATAGCAGCGAAACCCGGATGGTAGCGCCACATGTAACCTACTTGCAGGACGAGCTGCTTCTCACGCGCCAGCCGCGCCATTTCCTCGACATCGCGAAGGTTGTCCGCCGGCGGCTTCTCCACGTGAACATGTTTCCCGGCGCGCAGCGCCATCAGCGCGTGCCGGGCGTGGTCCGCCACCGCCGATTCGACGAAGACAACTTCACACGCCGTGAGGAGTTCGTCAGGCGGGAGGAACTTTGCCCCTTGCGTCGCGTATTCGGCGCGGACCGTGGCCGACTCCTCGGCCAGGCCGATGAGTGTGTAGTCCGGCGATTCGCGCACCAACCGCCACTTGGCGGACGCGTGCGAATGCGCGCCGCCCAGGAAGCCCGCCCGCAGGCGGCGGGTTGGGTTGGCGGCCCGGATAGGGGGTGCGATGGCGAGGGTCGTGGCGGCAGCGGCAGTGGCCGTTAAGAATTCGCGCCGTTTCATGGCTCAAAGGTACAGTTCGCCAGGCCCTCGCGTCCAGCGTGAAAGAGGTTCCCTTAGAACCGCAAACCGAGCGGCGCTGCCTTGGCCGAACTCGCTGATCCAGATCGCCCAAGCCTGCGCATGGGTTCTCCTCCTGTGGCTGACCTGCCTTGGCTACGCCGCCAATTCCCCATGGCCGTTGAAGCTTCTTTCTCCAACTCGCAAGACCTTGCCGACTCGTGATGGCACAACCTCGACCAATTGGAAACCACGGCTCTTTCTCATCAGGCGCAAAGCCATAAGCCATGGCCTCGTATTACGATAGGTTATCGTTTGCCCCGCAGCTGCTCCCGGTACGCGCGGGGGCTTGCACCTTTCAGTTTCTTGAAGAAATGGCTGAAGTAAAACTCGCTGGAGAAGTCCATTTGCTCGGCGACCTGCTTGATGGACAAGCCCGGATCTGAGAGCAAAAGTTGTGCATGCTCGAGTCGTCGCCGTTGAATGTAGACATGCAGGTTTTCGCGCATGACTTCGCAGAACAACGTGCGTAGCCCGGAATAACTTACTCCCGCGACACTAGCCAACTCTTTCACCCGCCAATCGTAGTGGGGTTTGGAATCGATCGCATTGAGCACGCGCAGCACTGCCGTGGGAAGGTCGGACGGATTGGGGGAGAGCGCGTCCCGCGAGTTCAGCAGGATGCCGAGCATTTCGGTGAGGAAGCGGTGCACTTGCCATTCCCAACCCGGCCCTTTGCGCCGGCAGATGCGCCAGATGTCGCGGAAGGCCTGGTGCATCGGCTGGGCGTCCTTTAGGTCAAACTGCGACTGCAGGCTTCCTCCGAGTTCTTTGTGCCAGTTCTCCAGGGCCGGCCCTCCAAAACGGACGCCGCGCTTGACCAACCGTTGCCCGGCTGCGGGCGCGTAGGTCCGCGTCTTGGTCATGTCCACTAGCCAAACGCCATTCCCGGGTTGCAGCAGGTATTTGTGGCCATCCGTCTCCAGGGTGCCATGTCCCGATAAAATCCAGAATAGATGTGCGCCCGGTTTTTCGAAGGGCTCGTGGTGATCAGCGTCTTCCAAGTAAGCCGTGTCGAGGGAAAAGGCGTGCCAGAGCAAATTCCGCCCTTTCGCGGATGGAACGACCGCCTGCAATTCCCATCGGTTGCCTCTACCATTCATCGAGCTGTGATTCGAGGTGACCGTAAAGGAGATTATGTTTGAGGGCAAGTATTCCCAGCATTCCCTGCTTCGCTCGGGCCCGAGCCATGAATGGGCTCTGCTCTTTTTCGCATGTTTTTTGAAGTTCTTGCCATGTCGGAGTTACAGCGCAATCAGGCAGATTACGCTCAACACTGAGTCCCGTGGAACCAGAAAAACCAAGAGCACAACAATGAAACAGCAAAGATCCTTCACTGCTATTCTCGGCGCCTTGCTTGCGCTGGGCCTCGCCTCGAGCGCCAGCGCCGCGCTGGTCACCGTCAGTTCCGCGGAAACGTGGGACGGGATCAACAATCCTCACGCCACAGATGGCGTCACGATCTCGGGCTCTGGCACTGATGCCGATCCGTATACTTACACCATCCCCAATGGGATGCGGGTCACTTCCACCGGCAAGGTTGTCCTCCATGGTGCAGGCGACTCTAGTATCAAATTCGTCATCCAAGGCGGCGATCTGCAGATGGATGCGGGCGCGGTGCTGAACACCGAGCGCTATGCTATTCGCTCCGGCTTGCGCTTTTTTACCCTCGATCTGAGCGGGGTGAACAGCATCACAGGCGCGGGCAATATCGGCCCCATCACCACCCGAGACTCAACCCTGCGGGCCCTGACGATTCAAAACGTCAAGAATGTCAGCCTCGCGAACATCGACATGCACGTGGAAAACGCAAACACCGGCCCGGCTGATTTCCGTCCCATATCCATCACAGCCAGCGGCGCCGTCGTGATTACAGGCACGGTAGACAATAGCGACCGGGACACGGGCGGTGATGGCTGCGGGGACATCACCATCAAGGCCCATACCCTTGACGTAAACCACGTGGATGCACGCGGCTTCCGCAACGATCCCTCGGGGCGCGCTCCCTATAGCGGTAACGTGTTTCTGCATGCCTTGTCGTCCGCAGGCAATTACGATCCGAATGACAACATCAACAACACTTCTTCAAACCGACTGACCGTCCGTGGTGCGATCCGGACCATGGCGACGGATTCCCGCACATTGTACGGTAACGTCACCCTCCAAGGGGTGGTGCAACAGTTGGTTTATGGTGTTATCGATGTTCCTCCTGACGCCACGAAAACTCTCGAAGTGGGTGAGTTGCGCGGGGGCGCTTCCGCCGCTGATCTCTTCGTCAACGTTTCCAACAGCAGCGAAATGGCCGCAAACGTCATCAAGTGGGCCGGTCCCTTCACTTCACCTCCCGGCAGCGGACCTTCCTTTAACTCCGACCCGGTGGTTCTGGCTGACGCTGGGAGCGGCGCGGCCTATTCCCAGACGCTGATCAACACCGCGACCGATCCGAACGGCGATCCGCTCACCTTCGGCAAGTTCTCCGGACCAGCTTGGCTGACCATCGCCCCCGATGGCACCGTGTCCGGGACACCAACTCTGGCTGATTCGTGCGCCAATTTGTTCCAGATCTCGGTCACAGACGGAACCCGGTTCGACACCGCATTACTGAGGATCTTCGTGGCCGCCGGCCCGCGTTGGAATGACGGTAACGACGATTTCTTTTATCCTGATGCCGCGCAGGACGTCTCTTACAGTGGCACGCTGGCAACCAACATTATCTACTGCGATTCCCAAGTGCTGAGCTATGCCAAAGTCAGTGGCCCGGCTTGGCTAAACATAGCCGCCGATGGCGCCCTTTCGGGCACCCCGGACCGGACCAACGTCCTGGAAAACGTGTGGGCCGTAATGGTGAGGGACGGCACGTCCACGAACGACGCCACGTTGCGAATCTGGGTGAACGGCAGCCCGAAGTTCGCCTCCAGTCCCGTGATCATGGCCAATGCGCGTGTCGGCTTGGAATACACTTCAGCGACCTTGGCCGGCACCGCGGTCGATCCCCAGAATCTCCCGATCACGTTTGCGAAGGCTGGCCGGAGCGGTCCTGGCCCGGATTGGTTGACGATTGCCCCAGATGGAGTGCTCTCAGGCATTCCGGCTGCCGCCAACGTCGGCACGAACTTTTGGGCCATTACGGCCGATAGCGGTTCCTTCCCGGCCACAACCAATACCCTCAGCGTGGTGGTGCAGTCGGGTGAACTGGCCGGTCCGGTAGAAGTCGTAAGCCGTGAATATTGGGATGGCGTGGAGAATCCCCACGCTATCGATGGCGTGATCCTAACGGGAAGTGGCACGGCTGACGATCCGGCTACCTACACCGTCCCGCGAGGACTTGCCTTGAGCGGGAATGGGCAAATCTATACGAGCAAAGCTACCGGACAGGATTCAGAACAAAACGGCACGGCCCCGGAAGCGCTCCATATCCGGTTTAACATCGAGGGCAATCTCAGCATGGCTAACACCAACAACGCGTTCGTCACGGCCATTCATGCCCGCAATTCAGGCGTCGGCCAGAAGAACTTGATCCTGGATCTCAACGGAACAAACAGCCTCGTGGGACAAGGTCGGATTCTTGGCCTGGGCAATCGTGTTGACAGTGTCGTCTTCCCTGACTGCTTCGATAACGATACGCCGCGCATTTTGACCATTAGCAATGTCGTCGATGTTTCATTGTATGACATCAATGTCCAAACCCGAAATGCGAACAATTGGGGCCGCCCGCTCAACATTCTGGCCACCGGAAAAGTCCAGGTCGCCAGCGGCATTGATAACAGCGATCGAGACAGCGGCGGCGATGGAGGAAACGATGTAACCGTGATCGGAAAGACGATCGCCGTGAACACCATCCGTTCGGATAGCGCCCGCACCGGCGGTTTTCGCAATGTGGGGAATATCACCCTCAGGGCTTTGGCTCCCCCCAACTACAATGCCGCCGATGGCGCTCACAACAACTCCAACCATTGGATTACCGTGACGGGCAACCTGCGGGCCTCGACTCCACAGGCCAACGATACTTGGGGGGCCATCACCACGGAAAGCGTCGTCCTCGAGCTCGGCGCTGACGCGGGCGTAAACGCCGGCGCCAACGACCCCAACACGCCCACGAGCAAGCTCAAGTTGAACGTTGGCCAGATCAAGAGCGGAGCCGCGGCCACCGACCTGTTTCGGAACCAATCGGCGGGGACCTATACCGCAAACTACGTGGTGGATTGGTCGGGCACTGTTCCTCCCGCAACCCCGGCGAGTCCCACGCTTCTGCTTGGACCCACAGCACCGGGGCAGATCGTCCTTTACTGGACCGGCACTGGCTTCGTGCTGCAACAGAACGCGAATCTAACCGATCCCAATGGCTGGGTGAATGCCCCCTCGGGCTCCGCCAATCCCGCGACGAATGCCATCGGCGCCGGCAACCTCTTCTATCGCCTTAAATGGCCGCAATGAGGGGGGGGTAAGTCTATGGATTAGATGTCAAACCGCGGCCGGGACATCTCGGATGTCCCGGCCCTGGGACTCGACGGAGTGTTTTTTCTTATACGAAAACTATGCAACTGAATATCCTCAGCCGTATGCGAGGTCGCTGTGGTTTTACCTTGATCGAACTGCTCGTGGTGATTGCCATTATCGCCATTCTTGCCTCGATGCTGCTCCCGGCGTTAGGCCGGGCCAAGGCCAAGGCCAAGACCACCCAGTGCTTCTGCAATATGCGTCAGTTAGGGATTGCGACACAAATGTATGCGGACGACAACGGCGATTGCGTGCCGGGGGATACCTTCGGCCAAGGCTATTTTTTTGCCTCCATGCTCGCCCCGTATGTCAGCCCGGTTCGGATTGAAGGCAGCCGGGCGACAGATGCCATTTTTATGCATACGAACTTCTCGCGGATCGGCGTATACCGCTGTCCTTCCTTCCGGACCTCGAAGACTACCAAGGTGCCTTTCACTCTGCACTACACCATCAATTCAATTGATTTCGGCAAGTATGCTGCCCAAAAGGTGTATGCACCCATTGCCTACCAGAAGCTCAGCAGCCTGCCAGCAAGCCCCAGCCAGGTGGCCTACTTCGCGGAAATCAACAGTGATGGGCCTTTGGGTCCCATGGACTTCGGGGGATGGAACATCTGGGAACCGACTGACCCAACGTTTGACTATCAGGCAAAACCCAATCCGAATCCCCGCATGATCAAGGCCGACGACAAACGCCACGCGGGCAGCACGGCCTTGTCGTTTCTTGACGGTCATTCCGAGTCCGTAAAGCTCACGCCGAAGGGTTGTTCCTTCAAGCTGTTCAATCCGATGCAAATCGGGACCTCCCCCTGACCTTGAAGTGGAGAGACCCAACAAGCCCGTGAGTGTAAACCGACGCTGGGAAAGAACCAAGACATGCCAATGTTAGGCAGAATCGAGGATTTGGCGGCTCTCGTGCATCCGGGTAGCCGGCTCCTACGAGGATTGATGTTGCTGCAGGACTGTCTGGCAGGTCGCCAGCCGGAGGTCGTGCGTCAGGTAAAATCCTTGCCTCCGGGAGAGACTCGGCGGATTACTGTGAATGGCGATGCGCTTTACCTCCTCATTCAATGTTACAAGACGCGGCGTCGGGATGAGGGGCGTTTTGAGGCGCATGCTCGTCACGCCGATTTGCAGTTTATTTGGAGTGGCCATGAGTGTATTGAAGTCTGTGATGTTCGCACGTTGCCATGGGAGCTGACACGCGACAAAACCGGGAACGCCTATTTCCCGATGACGGATCAAGTCCATTCCCGCTTGCGGTTGCAGGCCGGGGAGGTGGCGGTCCTGTTGCCCCAGGACGCTCATGCCCCCTGCATAACCCTCAATGGCGAAGGGGAGATTGTGGTGCGCAAAATCGTGGTGAAGGTCATGGACGCCCATGTGCACGATTCCAGTGGAAATGACCATTCCACGGTTGCGGCCCCTCGATCAGGGATGCCTGTATAAAGAAATTGGGTGCTATCATGGAACAGTTACGCTGGCTGGATTTTGTTATTGTCTTTCTATATTTCGTCTTGGTGGCCTGGATCGGCCTTCGCTTTTCGCGCCGCCAGAATTCCACGGATGCCTACTTCGCGGCACGACGTTCCATTCCGCACTGGGCGATGGGGGTTTCGATGTTTGCCACCCTCATCAGCAGCATCACCTTCATCGCGTACCCGGGTTCGGCTTATGCAGGAACTTGGAGCGAGTTGTATCCGATGTTCATGATCCTCATCGTGCTGCTGCTGGTCGGCACGGTCCTCGTGCCCTTTTTCCGGCACGCGGTCGGCTTGAGCGCCTACGAATACTTCGGACAGCGATTCGGCTACGGCGCGCGGGCTTACAGCGGGCTTGCTTTCAGTGCCGGACACTTCTCGAAAATGGGTTTCGTGCTGTATTTGCTCTCGCTCACCGCCAGCAGCATGACCGGCTGGAACATTTACGGGGTGTTGCTGATTACCGGGGTGGTCACGGTGCTTTACACCGTGTTCGGGGGGCTGGAGGCCGTGATCTGGACAGACGTGATCCAGGGTTTGATTATGTGCCTGGGCGTCCTGGTCATTCTAGGCATCCTCGTCTTCATCATGCCCGGCGGCGTTGGCGCGGCGTTCGAACTCGCGAGTGCCAAAGGCAAATTCAGCCTCGGCACACCGAAGCTCGATTTCGCCGATAAAACCAGCCTATGGGTCATGACCCTCTATGGTTTCTTCTGGTTTTTGCAGAAGTATTGCGCCGACCAGACCGTCGTGCAGCGTTACCTGGTGGCGAAGTCCGACCATGAAGCGCTGAAAGGCGTGGCGCTGGGTGCGTTGATGTGTGTGCCCATCTGGACGCTTTTCATGCTCATCGGCACGCTGCTATGGTGCTATTACCAGCTTTCTGGCACAACGTTTCCGCCGGACATGCTGGACAAAACCGGCAAGGTGATCTCCGACAAAGTATTTCCGCACTTTCTTGTGACCAAGATTCCGGTCGGCCTGTCGGGCCTGTTTATGGCCGCGGTGTTTGCGGCGGGCATGTCCACCCTGTCCTCCGATCTCAACTGCCTCTCCGCGGTGGGCGTAGAGGACTACTATCGCAAGCTCCGCCCGAACGCTTCCGACGCGCGGCGTTTATTCATGGGTAAAGTGATTGTGGGCGTCTGCGGTTTAGCGGCAGTGGGAATCGCGGCCCTGATCGCCTGGAAGAGCGAGCGGGTCCTCTCCCTATACTACGCCGTGTCCTCGATCATCTCCGGCGGGCTGGCCGGCATGTTCATCCTCGCGTTTCTGAGCCGCCGCTCAAACAAGCAGGGCCTGTGGATCGGCATCATCGCCAGCTTGATTTTCACGGCGTGGGCCACACTGACCAGCGGCAAAAACAAGATGGTCGATCTGGGCGATTACAATTTTCCTTGGGCCAGCGTAATGATCGGCGTCGCCGCTCACGTGATCGTGCTTGTGGTGGGTTACTTGGCGAGCTTTTTCTTTCCGCCCGGCGGCAAGGCCGAGTGGACGCTCTGGGGCTGGCTGGACAAACGCAAGACTGGCGCTACAACGCAACCATGAACCTGGTTACCCTCCTCCAACCGCCCCGCGTGGTGCTCGGCAACGGCTGCGCACCGCAATGCGCGGATTACCTCGCCCAACGCGGCGTGCGCCGCGTGCTGCTCGTGTCCAGCACACCGGTGCGGCCCACGCTTGGCCCAGTGCGGGATGCCTTGCGGACAGCGAATCTCACCATTCTCAACACCGAGCCGGTGGACTGCGAACCCACCTGCGCCATGTTCGAGCAAATGCTTGTAGCCGCCCGCGGCGAAAACATTGAAGCGATACTCGGTGTCGGCGGCGGCAGTGTGATTGACGTCGCCAAACTGCTCGCAGCCGTCACACGCGGAACGCAGACCGTTGCGGAGGTTTTCGGATGCAATTTACTGGCCGGCCGGGCATTGCCGCTCGTCTGCCTGCCCACCACCTCGGGCACGGGTGCGGAAGTTTCACCCAATGCCATTTTGCTGGACGAAGCAACCGCGCTGAAGAAGGGCGTCGTGAGTCCGCATCTCGTGCCGGATGCAGCGTTTATCGATCCGCTGCTGACGCTTACCGTTCCGCCGTCGGTCACTGCGGCCACTGGGCTGGATGCACTGACGCATTGCATCGAAGCCTTCGCCAACCAGTTCTCGCACCCAGCCGTGGACCTCTATGCCTTGCAAGGCATCCGCCTCATTGCGGCACACTTGGAGCGTGCCGTCCACAACGGGCAGGACCTCGAAGCCCGCGCCGCACTGGCCTTGGGCAGCTTCTATGGCGGACTCTGCCTTGGCCCGGTGAACACCGGCGCGGTGCATGCGCTCTCGTATCCGCTCGGTGGCAGATTTCACATCGCGCATGGTGTCGCCAACGCGCTGCTACTGCCGCACGTCATCCGATTCAACACACTCGCCGCGCCGGAGCGTTACGCGGGAGTCGCACTCGCCCTTGGCGTCCCGCCCGCCGGCTCAGCCGCCGCCACAGCCGAGCGCGGTGTCGAATTCATCGCGAGACTTTCGCGCCGCTGTGGAGTGCCGCAGACGCTTTCCGAGATCAAAATCGCGCGCGACGCTATCCCGTCCCTGGCGCAAGCGGCGATGCAAGTGACGCGCCTTTTGAAAAACAACCTCCGTCCCGTCGCCGAAGCCGACGCCGTGGCGATTTACGAAGCATCTTTTTGATATGAACAAACCCACCAAACTCGGCGGCGTCGCCGTGCCCCTGGTTACGCCTATCACGACCGATGGCCAACTGGATGTCGCGGCACTGGATCGCCTGATCGAATTCCAGATCGCCGGTGGCGTGCAGGGCCTGCTTCTCCTCGGTACGACCGGCGAAGGACCCTGCGTGCCGCGAGCGCTGCGGCGTCCGCTGGTAGAGCGGGCCATCAACACGGCACGCCAGCGCGCGCGCGTCTATGTGAACGTCGCGGAAAATTCCTTGGCCGACACTCTTCTGGATGCGCAGGAGTATTTCGCCCTGGGCGTCGATGCCATCGCCGCATTGCCGCCGTTCTATTTTCCGCCGCGGCCAAAGGAACTGACCACCTGGTATCGATCGTTGCTCGACGCCTCTCCTGGTCCTGTGCTCATGTACAACATTCCTATGACCACGAGAGTCTCTGTCCCGCTGGAAGTAATTGGCGAGCTCATAGGACATCCACGCTTTGTTGGACTGAAGGATTCCGAGAACGACGCTCAGCGCCATGAAACGTTGCTCAATCGCTTTGGCGGGCGCCCCGATTTTTCTATTTTCGTCGGTGTGGGATCGCTCATGGCAAAAGGTTTGAGATCGGGGGCCGACGGAATCGTCCCTAGTGTGGGAAACCTGATTCCCGAGGTGTGCCAGCGACAGGTCTTCGCCGCGCAAACCAAGGATTGGGCGGCGGTTGATGCTTGCGCCGCGCGCCAGACCGAAGTGGCCTCGCTCTATCAGAAGGGCCGCACCCTGGCGCAATCGCTCGCGACGTTGAAGGGCCTCCTGTATCTGCGCCGCCTTTGCTTACCAACGGTGTTTCCGCCTCTGCTGCCGATCGAGGCCGCTGAAATGGAAGCACTAAGCGGTGAAATGCTGGAGTTGAGGCTGGCATGAGTGCTAAAACCATCCTCGGCCTTACGATGGGCGATCCTGCAGGCATTGGTCCTGAAACAGCCCTGCGCGCGTTGGGTGAGCCGTCGATCCTCGCTCAATGTGTGCCGGTCCTTTTTGGGGACGCGCAGATTATCCGGAGGTTTTTATCCCTTAAGGTCCTTTCGTCCGGTGCGGCCCAAGCACAGGAAAGGACAGGTAAGATTCTCCCCTGGCCCTGCCGCGTCATCTCCCTGAGGCAATGGCAAACTTGCCAAACCATCACCGCACCGCTCATCGTCGATTCGGCATCCGCCGACCTCGAGAATATCGAACCCGGCCGGATTTCCGCCGCCTGCGGCAAAGCGGCCTACGGTTACATCGAGGAAGCCATCCGGGCCGCCCTCGCCGGAAAGATCGACGGCATCGTGACCGGGCCGATCCACAAGGAGGCTATGAGTCTCGGGGGGGTGAAATACCCCGGGCACACGGAGATTTTTACCGCTCTGACCGGCGCGCAGCGCAGTTGTATGATGCTGTATTCGGACCAACTCACCGTTAGCCTAGTTACGACGCACGTCGGCTACCACGAAGTGCCGCGGCGCCTCTCCATCGATCGCGTGCTCGATGTAATCGAACTCTCCGCCGAAGCGATGGGTTGGATGTTGCGCCGTGCGCCACGCATCGGGGTATGCGGCTTGAATCCTCACGCCGACGAACACGGCTTATTCGGCCAGAGCGAGGAGGAACGTTTTGTTGCGCCTGCGGTGTCCGAGGCCCAGCGCCGCGGCATTGACGCGACTGGCCCGCTGGCGCCGGACGCTGCGTTCACGGAGGGCATGCGCAAGAGGCATGATGTGATCGTTTGCCTGTATCACGACCAGGGACACATCCCGTTCAAAATGCTGGCATTCGACACGGGAGTAAACCTCACTCTTGGCCTGCCGATCATCCGCGCGTCCGTGGATCACGGCACGGCATTTGACATTGCCTGGCAGGGCAAGGCGAACCCGACGAGTCTCTACTCAGCCATCCGTGTCGCCACGCAACTCGCGGTGACCAGAACCTCATACACATCCCCCTCATCCAAGGAGAGCCAAAATGATTCTTTGCCGAACCACCCTCTGTGAACTCCTGATGGTCATGCTGATCGTCCCGGCCTTTGCCCAGTCAGGCAGCGATCTGGAATTGAACTCGATTGGCCTGAAGCTGATTCCTGTGAAGGCGGGTCACTTCACCATGGGCTCCCGCGCTGTAGATGACAATTGGAATGAGCGACCCGCTCACCAGGTCACGATCAGCCGCGGATTCCTCATGTCGGAAACGGAAGTGACGCTGGCACAGTATCGGCAGTTCCGGCCCAAATTTGCGGGCACGCCGGGTTGCGATCCCTATGTGGCCGGGGTCAGTTGGCTGGACGCCACCGCCTTTTGCGAGTGGCTGAGCCACAAGGAAGGCAAGCCCTATCGGCTGCCGACCGAGGCGGAATGGGAATATGCCTGCCGCGCGGGCACCGTGACTCCATTTTCCTCGGGCGATCAACCGCCCGCACCCGAGACGCCTAATCCATGGGGACTCAAAAACATGCACACCGGCGTCCGCGAATGGTGCTTTGACCGCTATGGTGAATACCCAGTTGAATCCCAGATGGATCCAGCCGGAGTCGACCAAGGCATCACACGCGTAGTTCGGGGTGGCGGCTTGGATGAGAACAAACCGGAATACGCCCGATCGGCGGCGCGCGGTTCGATGGGTGAGCGCTTCGGCATCGACCCGGCAGAAAACACGGAACGAACCGAGCTGCAATTGGCAAACACGTATTTCCCGGGCTTGGTTGGGCGCTTCTTTGGTGAGGCGGACCTCACCCGGCCACAGGACAAGTTCCAGATACACAAACTCGACCTCAGCAAAAAGGACGATGCGTTCGAGAAGGGCAGCCAGTGGTCAGGCCGCTTTCTCGGGTTCATAGAGGCGCCAGTTACCGGCTCGGTTACTTTCGAGGGAATCGCCGACGATGGCCTGGAAGTCATCTTGGAGGGCCAGAAGATCATCAGCGCTTGGAACCGCAAGAACCAAACGGTGGCGGGCACGGTGGAAATGGTGAAAGGTAAAAAATACGAGGTCGAAATCGCCTACACCCAGAACGGGGGCGACGCTTTCCTTCGCCTCTATTGGAGCTGGACCGGGCAGGAGAAGCAGATCGTCCGGTCCTCGGCCATTTCCTACAACGGCCTTCAGGAATTAAAAGTAGTGGCCATGGGCACTGGCGCAACGTCGGAATTGCCAGGACATCACCTGATCGGTTTCCGCGTGGTTCAAGCGGCTCCAGCGACCCGCTGCCAGCAGACTGATGCCCAGTATGCGAGCCAAGGAGTGCGCCAAGACAACCGCATGGCGAAGTTGGGACCCAACCCGGCCAAACCCTACTTTCGCAAACGCCACATGATGCCAACGCCGCTCGAGAACAGCGACCGCAAGCTCATTGACGCAGCCGGCCTGCATCCTTCTTTCCGCGAACACAACCATAGCCCTGCGCTGGAGGTCCTACCCAACGGTGACGTGTTGCTGGTGATCTACACTTCCTATCACGAGTATGAACCGGGCGTGTCGTTGATCGCGGCCCGGTTGCGATTCGGCACTGAGGAGTGGGATATGCCGAGCCCGTGGGTGGATTTTGCCCTGGCGAACGACCATGCTCCACTGCTTTGGATTGACCAAGGCGTGCTGCGTCTTTTCTGGGGCAATCCACGGCTTGCTTCAGCGTTTCCCTTCCAATGGCTGGTATCAACCGACAACGGCGCGACTCTGGGGCCAGTCTGTTTCCCAAGATTCACCAGCCCCGTTGGCCCGCATTCCAAGCAGCCGATCAACACCGCCTTCCGGGGGCGGGACGGAACGATGTACGTGGCGAGCGATGCCGTGGGAGCCACCTCCGTTTTGTGGGCGAGTGGCGATGATGGCAAGACCTGGTATGACACCGGGGGACGCAGTGCCGGCCGTCATACCACCTATGCGCTGCTGAAGGATGGTTCCATCCTCGGCCTGGGTGGCAAGAACAGCGACATCGAAGGTTACATGCCCAAGGTGGTCTCCCCTGATGGCGGCAAGACGTGGAACAGGAGTAAGACCCCGTTCGCCGCCCAATCGAGCAACCAGCGACCGAGCCTGCTACGCCTTGCCAGTGGTCGGCTGTTCTTCGCGGGTGACTTCCAAGATCGGGAAGGCAGGCAGCCCGCTGGGATCAAGGAGCGGGGTTCCTATGTTGCCCTCTCCGAAGACGACGGGCAGACGTGGACCATCAAACCTCTGCTCGGCGCCCAACCCCATGAGGACGGCAAACTGCAATCAGCAACCATTGGTTATTCGGCGGCGCGCCAAGCTCCCAACGGTGTCATCCACCTGATCACCACGATGAACCGCCCCAACCTTCACTTTGAAATGAACGAGGCCTGGATCCTGGACAAACAGGCCATGCGCGAAGATCCGATGGCCTCCACGTCCAACGGTCCTCTAACCCAAATCATGCCGCAGGAAGAGCAGTATCCGAATGGGCGGCCGAGGTTGACCTGGAGCTCCGGCCGGGGTTCGGACGGCCGTTACCTGCTTCAGGGTCTGGAGGTCTGGTATTATGACAACGGCCAGAAGCAACGCGAGGCGAACTACGAGAAGGGCTTCAAGACCGGCAAGGAAACGTATTGGTCGCGCGCGGGCCAAGTCGCTTGGACCTGGGATTATCGGCCCGACGGCACGGCAGTCTGGACTCAGTTTTGGTCTAACGGTCAAACAAGATCCGTCTCGACCTGGCGAAATTCCATGTGTGAGGGCACCGCAACGTGTTGGGATCCATCCGGTATGCAAATTAGCCAGGCGGTGTTTTCCCAGGGGAAGATCAAGAGATGATTGGCGTCATCGCGGACGACTTGACGGGCGCGGCTGAAATCGGCGCGGTGGGATTGCGCCACGGGCTGCAAGCCGAAGTCCTCCTCGCGGACGAGCCGCCTGACCATGTCGACTTGGTGTGTTTGGACACCGACTCGCGCTCCTGCGCCCCCAGTGAGGCGGCTGAACGCGCCGCCAGTGCAGCGCGCCGATTGCGACAGCGGCGAGTCGAATGGCTCTACAAGAAAACCGACTCTTTGCTGCGCGGCAATGTAACGCCGGAAATCGAAGCCATTGTCCTCGAACTTGGCTTGACTGGGGCCCTGCTCATTCCAGCAAATCCTTCACACGGACGAACGATTGTGGATGGTCAGTATTACGTGCGCAGGCAGTTGATTCACCAGACCGAGTTTGCCCACGACCTCGAATACCCGCGCCGGACACCAAACGTGTTGGAACTGTGTGGCACGCCTTCCACCCTGATCAGGTCGGTCGGAAAGCCTAGCGCGCCATTGCCCGAAAGCGGATTCATCATTGGTGAGGCTGCAAGCTTGCACGATCTCCGCTGCTGGGGGATGCGGCGCAGGGAGAACTGGCTGATGGCTGGCGGCGCCGAGTTCTTTGGTGCATTGTTGAAACCGGCAGCCCCCCTTCCCCAGGGACAGCCTGTGCCGGGCAAGGAACTGTTCGTCTGCGGCAGCGCGAGCGATGCCACGCGGAAATTTGTGGCTGACCAGGCGCAATTCGGTGTGCCGGTTGTTTCGTTGCCGGAAAGGATGGCACGTCTGGGCTCGCTCGAACCGGCCGAAGTCATCGCCCTTTCAGACCAAGCGGTCCTTGCACTGCGGAGGAGATCGCGTGCAATTCTCGCGGTCGGCCTTCCACAGGTCCAGGAGGCCACGCAGGGCCGAATGCTTGCGGAGCAGCTGGTCCGTGTGGCTAAAGCCGTTCTTCGCCGCATCAAGCTCGGCCATGTCTTTGTGGAAGGTGGCGCCACTGCGGTGGCGCTGGCTCGGCGCATGGGGTGGACTCGCCTAAAAGTGCTCGCCGAATTGGCGCCCGGCGTGGTGGACCTCTCCGTGACGGATGGCAGATCGCAGTTGGTGCTGACCATCAAACCGGGCAGTTACGCATGGCCAATATTTCTGCGACACGCTTGAAACAGAGTCCTGGTTGATCGATAGGGTCTGTCGATCGGGTGTTGTTGGCAAAAACGCTATCCGGAAGGTCGATGTACCAGAGGTCACATAACCCTGCTGTCCAAATGCAATTCCCATTGGGCCGATGGCTCAGTTCGAGAGTGTCAATCAATCTCATGCGGCTACCGTCTCATGCGTCCCTCGTTTGCGGTCCTCTGTGCCCAACAAGACGGATGCACCGAACCCGGCCCTAGCGCTTCGGTTCCAGATCGAACACCCGTGGCACCGCGCCGGTGATCTGGAGGGTTCGGGCGAAGAAAGCGATTGCCCTGAGTATATCCATCCGTATATCCTAATTTTGTGAGAACGACTTTGCAGCGCTGGGGCAACAGTATAGGAATCCGGATCCCCAAGGCCATGATCGAGTCGCTTGGCGCCGGGGTTGGGACGGAGGTTCTGGTGGAACTGTCGGAAGATCGGACAAAGATCACGCTCAAGCCGTCGAAGGACAGACGTCCGATACGGGGCCGACACCGGATTGAGGATCTCATCGCGGCAAGCTCTCCGGATGCGTTTAAGGGCGAGTATGGTTGGGGGGATCCTCAAGGCAAGGAGGTTTGGTAGTGGCGTCCTACGTTCCCATCCAAGGCGACTTTGTCGTCCTGTCGTTCGATCCTCAGGCCGGGCATGAACAGAAAGGGCGTCGGCCGGCATTGGTAGTGAGTGTGGCCCCGTTCAACCGCGCAACGGGCTTGGCGTTTTGCTGCCCCATCACCCATGCGGACCGGGGCACGGCCTTTCACGTGCCGATCCCCAAAGACTGCGGACTGACGGGTTTCATCATGTGCGAGCAAATGAATTCGATTGATTATCGCGCACGAGGCATCAAACGAATAGGAGCAGCCCCCGAGGAACTCTTCGAAGAGGTGCTCTCCGTTATCGACGCCTGCCTTTTCGCCGGATCCGAACCAACCGGTCCAGCCCACGCGGCAAAGCCGGGGGGCTGATCTCACGTTGGGCCGATATGCGCCGCTTATGCCGACATTGAAGATTGTCTCTGCCATTCTGCTCATCCTGAATCAGCTGGCTGCTGGGGAGGTTCCCGGAGGATTGTCCTACACAGGCGATATCCGATGGGATGCGGGCACAGCCACACTGACCTTCCAATCCAGCGGTCAGATGCCGGAGGGAAAGGAGGAGTTCTTCTGGAATGTGCCTCCGGAAGTCAGGCGCATTCGCATCGATCCAAATGTGATTGTGCAGGGCGGGTTCCGGGTGGAATTTCGCCATCCGGAGAATCCGTTGCACATCGTCGGTGGCGACCGGAAGACATCGATGGTTTTTGGCACGCCGTCGGAGCGTTGGACGGCAAGCAACGGCGTGGCCGATAATGACAAATGGAAGTATGGCTCAGTCAGTGTCCTTGCCGATGCCACTGTTCATGTCTCCAACCTGACCTCGAAGAACCCGCGAGGTTACCACCTTTCGGGCTACGCAAACAAATCCGTGCTCCACGTTTCGAGCTGCGACCTGCTCGACACCCGCCCCGGGCAGAACAACAACAGCGACGGGTTCATTGGCTCGGCGGGTTCAACCCTCTCAGACTGCTTCATCAGCACCGGTGACGATGCGATCAAGGCGTATCACGACATAGTGATTCGGAATGTCACCATTGAGCAGCACCGAAATGGCGCACCGATTCAGTTTGGCTGGGGAGGAGAAAGCGGTCGCGCGAAGGTCGAGATTGAAAATCTGACCATAACGGGTGTAAGCAAGGACGGACTCTACAATATGGCTCCGTTCACATGGGAGGAAGGAAGCGGTGGCGTGCGTGAGGTAACAATCAAGGGACTCAAAATCGACCTTGCCGGCAAGCTCTACGACGAATCCGCGAGTCGCTGGACGCCAGCCGGCCTCTTCGAGTTGAAGCCTGCGCAATGCACGCTCAATTGCACGGTGACCGAGGCAGAAATCGGCCTCTTAGAACCGGGCATTCGCCGAACATTGGGAACCATTATCATCAATGGCAGAGTACTACCATAGGAGGCAATGGGGTCAAACAGCCATTCTTTCCATGAACCGCTCGTTTCGAAGGGCCGAGTTCCACGAGGCCCTGGAATCCAATTGTGCCCGCTCGTGGCGCTTGTGTTTGGTGTTGTTCTTTCTTTGCGATGTCGTCTTTCCCTTGATTGTCGGAGCAGTCGGCTCACTGCTGATCGTGGGTTTCGTCTTCCATGCCATTGCCATGCTGGAGTTCAAGTGGTCGGTCGGCACGCGAGATATGCCTCGGGCGGATATCCCGGCGCTCACGGCCTATTTCCACCGGCTGCACGGCTCCGTAGAGCCACACGGCCTCACGCGGCTACCGTCTCATGCGTCCCCAGATCTCATCCACATTCAACGCCTTGTAACGCCCTTGGAAGAGATGGCCGTATACCTTGTGCCGCGAGTTGAACCGTTGCGTGTAGGTCCCCTGCAACCACTTCATCCCGACCACCAGGTTCGCCTGCGGCGTTTCCAGCAGCAGGTGGTAATGATTGCCCATGAACACAAACGCGTGAATCACCCCCCCGTCTTCTCACAGGCTTCCGCCAAGCACCTCAGAAACAACTCCCGATCCGCCTCCTCTCGGTAAATCGCCTCCTGATGATCCCCTCGGCTCATCACGTGATACACCGCCCCGGGATACTCAATTCGAACCTTCCGCGCCCTACCCCAACCGTAGATCGTCAGGTACTCTCAGGTAAATTCGTAATTAATTTATCGGACCGACCCTTTTACAGCGGCGATTTGTGGCCGATTTAAAACGCAATTTATCAAATATTTTGACTCGACCCCATTGTTTTTCCTGGCTGCCTGAGGATCTGAGGCTCAGCCTCGCTTGGGACATAATCCAAGGAATGCCGATCGCTCCGCAGGTCGGTTTTAGGCGCAGCTTCGTTGGAATCGGATCCTGGTTGTCTTTGGGCTTGATTTCACCCCCTGTGGTTGGAGGATCAGTTGGTATGAAGACCGGTGGATTCATGAACCTGACTGTTCCTTTCCTGTTTTGGATCTCCCTAATGGGGGGTGATGCCTCGGGGAAACTTGAACTGGCGTTATCAAAATCGAAGCCCGAGGTGTATGAGCGGGTGGAGATCCAGGTGACCGGCATGCCGGTGGCGGTGAATCCTTTTGATCCTGACGCCGCCACTTTGGACCTCGAGGTCATCTCTCCATCCGGGAAGAAGCTCGAAATCCCCGGATTTTTCGCGCGGGATTACGATCGGAAACTCGAGGGACAACGCGAGGTTCTGGAGGAGAAAAGCGAAGGCTGGCGGATTCGGTGGATGGGGCTGGAGCCGGGTCGTCACACGTTGAAAGTAATGGCAACGCGGGATGGCAAACGGTTGGCGAGCGGAGAGGCGGAGGTCGAGGTCGCCGCCGGGAGGCGCCCGGGACTCGCACGAGTCGAGCCAACCGGAAAGCGCTATTTTCGAATGGACGACGGCACGCCGTTGTTTCTGAACGGCCTGTGTGTCTGCTGGCATGGCAGCCGGGGCACGTACGACTACGACGACTGGCTCGAGGGCTGTCAGAAGGCGGGGATTAATTACATCCGGATCTGGATGTGGCGCCATGCCTTCGGCATAGAATGGGACCGGGGCGACAAGGTTCGCTACCGGATGGATAATGCCTGGCGATTGGATCGCGTCCTGGCCGAGGCCGAGCGTCGTGGGATTTTTGTCATGCTCTGTTTCGACTACCACGGGATTTTCGAGGTGAAACCGGATTACTGGGGCGGGAACAATTTCTGGCCGCGTCACCCCTACAACGCCACCAACGGGGGGCCTTGCAAGGTTCAAAATGATTTCTTCACCAACGCCGACGCCCGGAAGCTGTATGAGAAACGGCTGCGTTACCTGGTGGCAAGGTGGTCGGCGTTTCCCAACATTCTGGCCTGGGAGTTTTTCAATGAAATCGACAACGAGTACGCGTATGTGAAGCACGAAGACGTCGTGGCTTGGCATCGAGACATGGGCCGGCATCTGCGCGCCATCGATCCGTATCGGCACTTGATTTCTTCCAGTTTCACCGGCGGCAGCGAACGGCCCGACTTGTTCGCGCTCCCGGAAATGGATTTCTCGCAATACCACTCCTACAACGAGCAGCATCCGGCGCGGATGACGGCCCAGAAAACAGCGCGGTTTTTTGAGAAATACACCAAGCCCTTCTTCGTGAGCGAATACGGCACCGACTGGAGGGGTTGGAAGCCTGATACGGATCCATATTTCCGGGCCCTTCACCAGGCGATCTGGAGCGGCGCTTTTACGGGCGCCGCCGGAACCGGCATGACTTGGTGGTGGGAGAACATTCATTCGGCAAATCTTTATCATCATTGGTCCGCCCTGTCCGCGTTTCTGAATGGAACGGGCATCGGTCGGGGCGACATGGGGCCGGCGCGATTCGAAAAGACGGAAGGCTCGGTATTGCCGTTCGGCGTGACCGCGCGCGACGAGGCACTGGTATGGCTGCTCGATCAAGCATGCGACTGGCCGGAGGGCGCCAAGGTTGCCACGCCGCCCGAGGTCTCAGGCGTCAAGGTCACCCTCGCCGGTCTCGAGGAGGGTCCCTGGACAGTCGAGTGGTGGGACACCTTGAAAGGCCAGCGGCTGGCTGTCAGCGAAGCGGCCGCGGCAGACGGTCTCCTCACGCTCGCGCCGCCGGCTTTTCGGGCCGACATTGCCGGCCGTTTCAAGAAGAAGTAATTGGGGCAAACGCAACACACGGTTCCCGGACGAACGGTGGATTGAATGGGCGCGAAAAGTCATTTCACAGCAGGGTGTCATCACTCTGGAGCTGAGGCCAAACTCCGATGTCCCAGCGGGGCCCGTGGGAGCTTCGTCCGAACCCCAGATCAGACAAGTAAAGGCCATTCACGCAGGGCTATCCGGGCATCACATCCCGTAGACGTTCGACTGCAGTCAAGAGACACCCTGTCCGGGGAAGTGCGCCGGTCCGGTTCAGGGAGCTGTTTGGCTTTGATCCAGGACTTCGCGGACCTTCCGGATCAATGCGTGAACGGTAAAGGGTTTCTCGAGCAGGTGAACGCCCGGGTCCAGGATGCCATGGTGTGCGATCACATCGGCGGTGTAACCTGACATGTAAAGACACTTCAGGTCCGGATGGCTGATCCGCAGCTGTTCCCGCAATTCCTTCCCGTTCAAGCCCGGCATGACGACGTCGGTGATGAGGAGGTGGATCGGCCCGGGATGCCGCGCCGACAACGCGAGGGCGATTTCGGGTGTGGCAGCCTCGAGAACCGAATAGCCGTATTGCAGCAGAATGCGGCGGCCCAGGCTCAGAATTTGTTGTTCATCCTCGACGAGCAGGACAGTCTCGGTTCCTCCTCGGGATGGACGGGCGGTTTTTGGCGTGGCCAGTGTGGGTTCGGCCTCGGCTCGGGGGAGATAGATCTTGAAGGTAGTGCCGCGGCCTAACTCGCTTTGGACGGTAATATGGCCATTGTTTTGCCTGACGATACCGAAAACAATCGCAAGACCAAGGCCTGTTCCCTTGCCGGCTTCTTTGGTAGTGAAGAACGGTTCAAAGATGCGGGCACGAGTTTCGGCATCCATGCCCTGACCGGTATCGCTGACCGCAAGCATCACGTAACGACCGGGCTCGCTTTCGGGATGGCTCTCGGCATAAGCATCATCCAGACGGACATTGGTGGTTTGAATGGTGACCTTGCCGGAACCCGCGATGGCGTCACGGGCGTTCACACTCAGGTTGGCCAGGATTTGGTCCACCTGGCTGGGATCCAGATTGACTGACCAGAGATCAGGACCCGGCATCCAGACCAGGTCGATGTCTTCGCCAATGAGGCGTCGGAGCATTTTGAGCATGCCGGCGACCGTGTCATTGAGATCGAGAATCTTGGGGTTGATCACCTGCTTCCGGGCAAAGGCGAGCAACTGGCGGGTCAGGTCGGCGGAACGCTGGGCGGATTTCTGGATTTCCTCGAGACTTTCGCGCAAAGGAGTGCCGGGAGGGGCATTTTCGAGGGCGAGGGCGGCGTTGCCGAGAATGGTTTGAAGCATGTTGTTGAAATCATGAGCCACACCTCCGGCCAAACGGCCAATAGACTCCAATTTTTGAGCCTGCATCAGTTGCTGCTCCAATTCCCGGTGCTTGCATTCGGCGTATTTGCGTTCGGTGATATCGCGAACCACCGCCACGATCATGTCCTGGTTTTTCCAGCGGGTGGCGCGGGCCGCCACTTCCACGTCGAACCGGAAATCATCCCGAGGTCGCCGGGCTTTCCATTCGAAAAGATGCTTTGCGCGACCCTGGTACAGCTCAGCCCAAATTCTGCGAAGCCCTTCCATGGACATCTCGGACGCCGAATACTCGCACACCCTGGACTGCATGGCCTGTTCCCGAGTCACCTGGAACATGGCCAGCATGGCCTCATTCACATCGATAACGAGACCTTGGCTGTCATGAATGAAAATGGCATCGGTGACGCTGTCAAACAGAGACCGCAAATCGGCCTCGGAGGCTTTGATTTCATCGAGTCGCCTGAGCAACTCCGGGTAATAGTTTTTCCGGCCGGATTGCTCGCCGAGGCCGATGATTTTGTTGCGCCACTCGCTCCATTGTTTGCCGGCGTTATCCATTAGAGGGAAGCCTCCAAAATGATCTCCAGGTCGCGTCCGGTCGGAGTTCGGGGATTTGTGGCATTGCAGGGATCTCGCAAGGCTTTTGTCGCCAGAATCGGGATATCGGTTGGGGCCAGGCCTCGATCCTTCAGCGTGCCCGGAATGCCCAATTGCTGGCGCATCTCGGTCAAATGCCTGACGAGAGCCTGGCAGCATGCGTCGGAAGAGAGTCCCTTCAGGTTCAATCCGAGGCTGTCTCCGATTTGGTGAAAACGTTCGGGCGCGGAGGAAAAGTTAAACTCAACTACTTGCGGGAGCAACAGGGCGTTGCATTCGCCGTGGGGCAAGTCGAGGTAGCCTCCCAGGCTGTGGGCCAGCGCGTGGACGCAGCCGAGACTGGCGTTGGAAAAGGCGAGCCCGGCTTCCAGGCTGGCCAGCATGACGCCGCCGCGGTGTTCAAGATCGCCGGGGTCCGCGATCGACAACGCGAGGTGTTCGTGGATCAGCTTCACAGCCTGCAAGGCATGCATGTCGGTCAGCGGACTGGCGGCATTCGAAACAAAGGCCTCAACGGCATGCACCAGCGCGTCCATGCCTGTGCAAGCCGTCAAATAAGGACTCAAGGTCACGAGCGTTTGGGGATCCACCAACGCCGCATCCGGCACCACCGCCTTGCTGATGATGGCGATCTTCACCTTCTCGGCTGTGTGGTTGATGATGGCAAACTGCGAGACATCGGCCGAAGTCCCGCCGGTGGTCGGAATGCAGATCAGCGGGGGCATGGGCATTGGAACCTGGTCGACTCCTTCAAAATCCAAAACATTGCCGCCGTTGGCGACAACGATGCCAATGCCTTTGGCGCAATCGATCACGCTGCCCCCGCCAATGGCCAACAGGGCATCGCATCCTTCGCGCTGATAGCACCGCACTCCCTCCATGACTTCATGGTCGCGCGGATTGGGAGAGATCTCCTTGAAGACAACGAAGTGAATCCCCTCCTGTTCAAGGGAACGCACCATCTCCTCAGTCCAACCGGCCGCGATGACCCCCGGATCCGTGACCACCATCACCCGATGGGCGCCCCAATTCCTCACGTAACGCCCAGCCAAATGCCGGGCCTGCAGGCCGTAGACAAATTCGGGAGCCACAAACTTGCGCAACTCCAATAGGTTCGAGATCATGGAATCTCTCCTCCAGCTTGGCTGCCGGCTGGATTAGGGTTATTCGAACTATCAATATCTCTATATAAAGCCATACCGCTCCATTCTGCAAACCCTCAAATCCATCCGCCTCGCCCGCCGCAAGATGCCTCAGTGTTTACGGCTCAGACCGACGCATCGACGATCGGTTTTCCCAGCTATCGGGGAGAAAATCCTCATCGGTGTCCGGTTCGTCGGGAGCCGTGGCGCCGGCATGGATTGCCGGAAGAAGCCCCGTGAGAGTGCCGGGACTCAATTCAAACACGATAAATCCTCCGGTGCGGGCGTCGCGGGTGCCCTGGATTTGAGCAAGGACGGCATCGGCTTCGAGGGCATGGGCGCCGATGCCGGGGTAGATCGGCACGCGGCCCTTGGCATAAGCGAGTTGTTGAGCCACAAGTTTGGTAAACGAGTGGAGCCCCGACGTGTAGTCCATGGGACAAAGGAAATCGACGATCCCCTCGTCAATCCATCGGCGCCAGTCCTGTCCCACCCCGTCGTATGCGCTAACAGCATCTGGGAAGACCGCGGCGGAAACCTTGACGCGGGGTTTGATCGTCTTGGCGCCGGCGTAAACGGCGGCAACGAGCCGGGTAATCTGGGCCCGGCGCCAATCGAGAAAGGCGCTGCGGAGCCCGCCGGGAGTCAGAACATCGGCCGGCCACTGTGTGACGGCGCGGCCGGTCTGGCTCTGAAAACGGGCGCCGCAACCCGGGCAGTAGCAGTAATCACTATCGGGATATCGGATGTAGTCGAAGTGGATACCGTCAATATCATAGTTGCGAACGACCTCGAGCAGGGAGTTGGTCTCGAGGGTGAAGTTTTCGGGATGCGACGGGCAGAGCCAATCGATGGGCCGGCCATCGCGTGAAATCTGGGTGCGGCTGGCATTTCGGAGCGTGTCGATCAACGCCTGCGGAGCGCCGCTGAGGTTCCAGTTTACTTTCCAGACATGCACCTCGAGACCCCGGGCATGCGCCGCAGAGACACAGGCCGCGATCTGATCGCCATGAGCATTGAATTCAGCCGAATGCGGCAGCCAGGCGCTATTGTAATGCGCCAGGCCGCCCCATAGCATGTTGGGAAAGATGGCGGTGAAGCCGTTGGTGGCGAGGGCCTCCAGGCTGGTGTCCCAGCGGCCGGGATTGGGACCGGTGGCGTGGTGATCCCAGACGGCTCGAAACTCCGGGGCGACCGGTTTCAAACTCAGAAAGTAGGCCTCCTTCAAATGCGCCCGGGCCGTGTGGGCAGCCAAGATGGTTTGAGCGAAGTTTGCGATGGAGAGTTCGTTCAAGGCGCGGTCGCGATCCGCGGCAGCGGCCGAGAGTTCTTGCGCCACAAGAGGCGCGCGCAAGGTGGATTCGGCGTTTCCGCGGATGCCGGCTTCGGCTTCGGCATAGGAGTGATACGCGCCAACTTTCCCGATTTGCTGGATGGCACCCGAGGCGGCGGAAGACCAGATCTCCGGCAAGAGATGCCCGACAAGGCTTAGAAGGGCCAAGGACTTTCGGTCGGCATCATCGCCAAGCAGGATGTGCGACATGAAAAAGCCATGATCGCTCGCAATCCATGCCGCGTAACCTGTTGGGTTGCCGCGACGGTCTTCCCATTGGGCAATGATCCGGGAGTTGATTGTCCCATCAGGGATGGCGATGGTAATGTTCCACGAATCCTGCAAAATCCGATCTGGCAGCCCGGCGATCGGGGTATTCGTGAATGACCAGGCGGCGAAATCGCCCTGGGTCCAGCCCGTGCGCCGCACTCCGAGCAAGGCGGAGATCCGGGAGGGCAGGAGATAATAGACCATGAGCTTGCCCCCGGCCCCGACAAAACGTTCCAACTGCGTCGACTCGCTGTCCGAGAGGGTCTCATTGTAAGGCAGGATGGCCAGGCGGCTTTCCTTGAGCAGACCGGATTCGACGCCCGCCCGAGTCACCACCCCACAATCCACATGATAACGCTGAAACCATGCCAGGTGCCGATCGATTGTTTCCGTAACGATCCCCGGATTGCCGCTTTGATCGTCACGAACGAGAAGGACGGGCGGCGTAAACCCCCGGAGTTCGCGGACTGCCAGAATGGTGTTCCTTGGCGCCGCTTTCCAGGGCGAGAGGCGGATGCCCTCGATCCGATCCCAGCCTGCGGGCGTTCCCTCGGCAATAAACTCACTTCGGGAAAAGCGCAAGGTCTGCCAGCCAGACACGGTAATGGCCGCCGAAGCTCCATACCAGCCTGAACCGGAACGGAAATAGAGGGTAAAAGCGGAAATTGCCCCGGGATCAGGCGCAAAAACCTCCAAGGCAAAATCCGTATAGGACGCCAGTTTGAGGGCGGCACTGCGGTCCCAGTAACATCGGCTTTCTCGCGTGGCAAAATCGCAGGTCAAAATCATGACCGAATCGTTTCCCCATATTCCGGAAGCCTCCATCGTTACAGCCGGGGCGCTGCCTGCTGAGAACCAGGCCCGGCGGGCGGCCGCGGAGTTAGTATAGGCGAAACCATCAATCACGAGTGGCGCCGCCTGCACACAACACGGCCCCAAGAGGAATGCGATCGGCAGCCAGGCAAGGACACCCATGGCTCGAAGACGCCGCGGCCAACCCCTCCGGCTCTTGCCGGCAACCGCCAGCATCCGGTTCGTCTTTAATCGTGTGACACGTAATGTCATAAATCCACTCTATCTGCGATCAACATGTCACGTGGACAATCGAATGTGAAGTTTTTGTCTTCTGGTTTGGCGGAGGCGGTCATAAAATGGAGGGCGTTAAACAGGATCGACATGTTAACGGATAATATTCTGAGTTTGATTGGCAATACGCCGCTGTTGCGCTTGAGGCCGGAGCACATCTTTGCGAAGGCCGAGTTCTTCAATCCTGGGGGGAGCATCAAGGATCGGATCGCGCTTGCGATGCTGGAGGGGGCCGAACGCGACGGCCGGTTGAAGCCCGACTCCGTGATTGTCGAACCCACCTCGGGCAACACCGGCATCGGCGTGGCCCTGGTCGGCCGGTTGAAAGGCTACCGGGTTCTCATCGTGATGCCGGAAGGGATGAGTGTGGAACGGCGCAAGTTAATCCGGGCCCTGGGGGCCGATCTTGAGCTGACCCCGGACTCGGAAGGCATCGCGGGCGCGGTGGATAAGGTTCGGGCGATGGCCGCCGATGATGCTCGAGTGTTTGTGCCTCAGCAGTTCGAAAATCCGGATAATCCGCGGGTGCACTACGAGGAAACGGCCCGCGAACTCTGGCGCCAGCTCAATGGGGATATTGCCTGTTTTGTCGCGGGGGTCGGCAGCGGTGGGACACTGCAAGGCGTCGGCAAGTTCTTAAAAGAGCACAAACCGGGAGTGAAGATCGTGGCGGTGGAGCCGAAAAATGTCTCGGCCCTGCTGGGACACGAACCCGGACTGCATCAGATTCAAGGCATCGGCGATGGCTTCATTCCCGCGGTGCTCGACGTCAAGATGATTGATCAGGTCATCGAAGTCTCCGACGAAGCCGCCATTGAAACCACGCGGCAATTGGGGCGGGATCATGGGCTTCTCGTGGGAATTTCCTCGGGGGCCAACATTTGGGCGGCGCGGCAATTGTCGCATTCAATCTCCGGCAACATCGCCACGATTCTCCCCGATCGGGCCGAGCGATATTTCAGCACGGCGCTGCTTTAGCGGCAGGTTTTCGTGGAGAAAGCGGGTCATTAACTCATACAAATGGCGGGGGGTATTGCGGCCCTCGCTGATGCTGTGTGTCCGGTTGGGATAAGCCATCATCGTGAAAGGTCTATTATAGGCCACCAGTTCGTTGACGAGAGCCTCGAGCCCCTGGTAATGGACGTTGTCATCCCCCGTGCCGTGTATGAGGAGCAGTTGGCCCTTCAGGTTCCGGGCGTGGTGCAAGGGCGATCCCAAGCGATAACCTTCCGGATTATCCTCGGGCAGTCCCATGTAGCGCTCCTGATAAATGGTATCGTAATAACGCTGGTTGGGCACGGCCGCCACAGCAATGGCGGTCTGGTACAGGTCCGGATACTGGAAGATGGCATGCAGACTGGAAGATCCGCCACCGCTCCATCCCCAGATACCAACGCGTTGAGGATCCAGATAGGGCCAGCGTTTTTCAAGAGCTTGAACGGCTGCGGCCTGGTCCGCCGGGCCCAGGATGCCCACCTGGCGATGGACCGCCTTGCGCCAGGCGCGCCCGCGAGGCGCGGCGGTTCCCCGGTTGTCGACACTGATGACCACATAGCCTTGTTGCGCCAACATCACATGCCAAAGATGAGCTTTCCCGCCCCAGGCATCCCTCACCGTCTGTCCGTGGGGCTCCCCATACACATGAAACAGGACGGGATACTTGCGGGCGGAATCCAGGTCGGCGGGCCGCAGACACCAGCCATCCAGGATCACATCGTCCGCGGTCTGCACCCGAAAAAACTCGGCTGTGGGCAAGTTCAGAGATTCGAGGTTTTTGACGAGATTGGTATTTGCAGCCAGGCTTCGGATTGACTTGTGTTCGGGCAGGCTGATGATCTCGGTCATGGGAGGGCGCAGGAAGCCGGACCAGGTGTGAACCGCCCACAGGCCGTCGGGAGAAATCTGGTAGTCGTGGGTCCCGGGCTGGTCTTGCGGCGTGAGGCGTTTGGGCTTGCCACCTTTCAGGGGAACTCGGAACAAGTATCGCTGAGTCGGATTTCGGGGTGAGGCGGTGAAGTAGAGCCATCCCCGGCAGTCATCGATGGCCTCCAAATCAATAATGTCCCATCGGCCGCGGGTGATCTGTCGTGTCCGCTGTCCATCGCGCGACACGAGATAAGCGTGTCGCCAGCCGTCCCGATCACTCAGCCAGACAAAATGCCGGCCTTGTTGAACCCAGCGGGTTGGATTTTCATTCTCGAGCCAGGCGGCATCGGTTTCGGTCCAGATTGTCCTGGTTTCTCCGGACGCGGCATCGGCAAGCATGACCCGGTTGGTGTTTTGGACCCGGTTGAACTGCTGGAGAATGACCTCGGTCGAATTCGAGGCCCAATCCAAACGGGCCAGGTAATGGCTGCTTGGATCTCCGGGGATATCCAGCCAACGGGTGGCCCCCCCTTGGGCAAACACGATCCCCGCTCGGGCAGCGGCGTTCTCCTCGCCCACTTTCGGATAAGGAATATCCACCGTGCGCGGATAGAGACCCTCGGTGTTGTTGATCAATTGAAAAACTCGCACTCGGGAAATGTCCAACTGCCAATAGGCGATCCACTGGCTGTCCGGGCTCCACCGGAAACCGGCCCGCAGATCCAATTCCTCTTCGTAAACCCAATCGGCCGTCCCGTTGATCAAGACAGGCGATCCGTTGGTCGTCAGCGGCGTGATCGTGAGATCGCGAATGTGCTGCGTGAAAAGGTCGTTGTGGCACACGTAAGCCACACGGGATGCGTCTGGGGAGAACTGAGCGAACATCAGGCTTGAAGGCGGGGCGTCTCCTCCCAGCTTTTTCAGCTCGCGCGAGGCTATGTCCAAAACCCAGTAATCTCCGCGCGTGTTTCGCCGCCACACCCGCTTGCTGTTCGTGTAAATCAGGAGTTTTGATTCATCGTCCGAAAACGAGTAGTCTTCGACCGACAAGGGATGAGATCCTCCCGGAGGAACGAAGGCGTGCGCGGGAACAATAATTTCACGGGTCGCATGGGTGGGATCGTGCCGCACCAAATCCTTGCCTGAACCGCCCCCCCTGGGGGTCTCGAGAACATAATAACCGGATCCGGATCGTCTCCATACAATCGACGGGACGCCTTCGCTGTCGAATGCGTTCGATCCAAACAGTCTCTCCAGAGTTAACTGCTCTTGATTCGTCGCGTCATTGGCCACTCCTGGGATGGGCAGGGAGTTGAACAGAGTCAGGACAAAGCCGGTCAGGATGTGCCGGCACCATTGACGTCGGGCAAACGATCGCATGACCCTTGTTAACGAAGCCGGCCTGGAAATTCAAGACTTAGGGTCTGTTCAAAAATAACTTCGGGTTTTGGCGGGAGCGCCACCGGGCCAGATGCGAGGCGGGTGGGCGGGAGTGTATCCTCTGTGATACTCGACTGCCCGCCCAACGACGCAGATGGCCCGGTGCCGCCCCGCCCCTTTGGGCTGGGGCTCTTTGCCTGGCTGGCTTTGTTGCTCATTCCTTACAGACCCCATCGGGTATGCTCGTCATTCGCGCCTCGCCAGCCAGCCAAACTGCCGCCAGCAAAATCCGAAGTTATTTTTGAACAGACCCTTAGACCGGTAACAAGTGTGGACGGGCGGCACACAAGTTCCAGAACGGCGGAACCGCGCGGCGGTGTCGATAGCCTCATCGACCGTAAGTCACTTGGATCCGATAAAACGTTGGCACCGTGGCAGGACTGATATCGAAATAGGTATTCAACGGGGCTGTCGAAGGCAAATCCTGTGCGATGGTTTCGAAATATCGAAAATCACTGGCCCGCTGAACGGCGTAGGCGCGGTCCGGTTGCGATGCCCACTGAATCCTCAAGCGTCCGTCCGCCATCCGTCGAACATCCTTGATGACCAGCCGGGATGCGGGATCCAGGGGATCTGTCCCCGCGATGTATTCATCGCCGTTACTAAACTGATCGGAATCAGGATCGGCGTCAGCGGTGGGGAGCGTTCCTTTTAACGCCTGTTTCTCCCACGCGTCAGGCAACCCATCCTGATCGGCATCGGTGGGATCATCGATATAGGCGCCCAGAACGAGCGGCGCCCAGGTTCTTGGTCGCAATGTATTTGTCGTGAGAGGCCATTCGGTGTCATCGGTAACGGAGTTGCGGTTTTCGTGGACCACAGCCACCCGCAGGAATTGTCCCTGGTATCCGTCCACGAATGAGTCAGGGAGAAAGACTTCGACGCTCCAAGTGGATACGCCGCGCCACACATAAGCTTGGACACCATTTAAGTCATCCAGCTCCTCGAAGCCGGTGCCAGTGCCTTGAGCCAGCGTGGCCGCTCCGCTGGGCGGCACACGCAGACGGTAATGGTTCGCGCCCGGGCTGTTTGCATCCTCATTTCCAGCCAAGTCGAGATAGAGCGTTAAACGTTCCAGGCTGTAGGCGCCGTTCGGAAGGTCCGCCAGACAAAGATGCAGCCCGTTGTGAGCGTAGACCGCGCGCCACCAAGCGGGTGCGCGATCAGAATACCTTAATTGCACCGGGAAATGATCCTCGGAGTAGGCGGCGTCCAGACCCTGGCCATCCCGACGAACGGATCGTGTGGACTGCGGCACATACTTGGGATCCACAAAAAGCTGCGCACTGGCAGAACCGGTTTGGCCATCGCTATCCGTGGCCGTTAGTGTGAGCCCATAGGTGCCGGGATGGAGATTCGATAAATGCAAGACCCGGCCGGAACCCGTGGTGGTGATCGCACCGGAGACAGCCCAGGAAAAGGCGCTGTCCGGCAAAGATTTGTCCTCGTTATCATAACCCACAGCCCGTGCGGACACCTCCTGAGCGACCGGCACATAAAGGGTGGATATCCAGTCGGCGCGATATCCTCGGGCTGATTCGAAGAAGATGTAGGCTTGCGGGGCCGATTTTGCCAAGGCGAATACCTCCGATTGATCGCTCCCGGTGTGCAAACCATCGGTGGCAATCACCTCAACACGACATTGGTTGCCGCCGGGCAGAGTGCCAGCATCGATCTTCAATGAATTCCCATGCAAATCATCACCGATGACCTGCCAATGCTGGCCGTTATCGGGTGAAAACCGAACCTGGAAACTCAAGGGATCCCCGTCCGCATCGCTGGCCGTCCAATCGACCAGGAGCGTCGATCCGACTTGCGTGCTGGCCTTTGGCGCAAGCACGGTCACAAGAGGCGGGTGCGGGCCGGCGCTCAAGGCGGCCAAGACAGCGCCGGGTTGCTTCGCATGCCGCAGCTCAAGTTTTGCAGTGGAAGTCGATTCGGGAAGCACCGCTGAAAACAGAACGGTATTCGAACGGCCGTCATGGAGTTTCCAGGCCGAGGCGTCCGCTGTGGCGATCGATTTTCCAGCGCCATCCAAGCTGTGCAATTGGTAGCCCGATACTTCGGAGGTTGCCAGCCATGGGGCGACCTTGCTGAGAGATGCAGCCGGCACCTTGCGGGTGGAGTCAAACTCCGCCTTGCCCCCTGGAAGAATGGCTCCCCCCACCAGGATGGAATCGCCGGGCGGGACGATCATGTTCGCATGATAATCCAAGGTCACGGGATAATTGCGGAGCTCATTCCGCATGGCGCGCCAGGTATATTCCGATGTCCAGCGCGGACGCGAATACGACATCAAATCTCCGGCCTGATCGGCCCGGAAAAAAGTACGGGAGATCGGATCATACCCCATATGCTCACCCAGAATGCCAAATTGGCAGGTCGGATAAGGATATGCGGAGTCGATTCCCTCGGGATCCCCCACAGGACAATCGACATGATCCCGATCATAATTGTGCCCCAACTCATGGGCGAATGTGACTCCGGATGGCACGCTATTGATACCGCCTCCGCGGGTATCCACCATCGAGATCAGGGCGCCCCAGCAGGAGATGCCGTTGAAGGCCCGCTGGTCGAACGTGTTGAACAGCGCCCCGGCGAACCGGGTCTCGCAGCCGTGAAGATCCGGACTCATATGATGCCCCACAAACCGGGCATTCAGCTTAAACAACACTTTCCAGCTGTCGTCATCGCCGTCGCTCAGTTCATACGGACCATAAGCCACTTGATCCCACTCATATTCCTCCAGGGGATCCCCCCCCTCGTAGACAATTCGAAGTTCCGGAGTGGGCAGCAACGCCAAAGCTCGATCAAACATGGCCTGCAAAGGAAGCGAATACGATTGCCCGACGGTGCCATGGGTGTGTCGCAACGGGTAGATGCTCACACACATGGGCGCGCGGTTCTCGAAATCCACGGTGACAGATTGGCTGTTGTTCGCGTAGCCGCTTTCGGAAATCACCCGCGCGGCGTTGATTTGCGCCGTCAAACGAATCAGCCCCCCGGCAATCCATTCCGGCGGCAGGTAAAACAGGATCTGCCGATTGTTGGGATCTGTTCGGTCAGTGGGATTGATCCGAATCGCTCCACTCCCGTATGCGATCAGCGGGGATCCGGGAAGGGCATCAGACCCTCGCCATCCTTCAAGGGTTACATTCAGACCCTCGGCCCGAATCTCGGTCTCGCCCAACGAGCTCGAACGCAACCGCGCAAAGGCACGCACCACCGTTGGTTTCCGGGCAATCAATGGCACGGTGTTGTCGCTGTTCTGGACAACTTGGATCACTTCCAGGTCGGTCAACTCCAGGTCTCGACTGATCGCGGCGACGTTGACGGGCAACCGGCGAATCACTGACGGCGTTTCGAACCAAAACAGATAGTCGCCTTGCACCACCAAGTCCCTGGTGTAATGGGAAAAGGGGCCGGCGATTTCCTCGGGCGATCCGCCACTCAAGGATCGGCGAACCAACACGCCCGATCCGCTTTCGCTCCAATCCAGGTAATAGAGGTAATCCCCATCGGTGGTCAGCCATTTCACACTGTGGGCCGAGGAGCGAGTCGCGGTGAACAAGACCTCTTTGGCTGTTGGATCGGTAACGGGCGCCCGCCGGAAAGTCGAGGTCCGACGATTATTGGATTGATCCACCCAATAGAGGTAGTCCGCATAAACCGTTACCGCTGTGGAATCGCTGCTGACGGTGGTGTTGCGCCAAATGGATTCAATCCGGCCATCCACAAAACGGTCGGCACGCACCGCTTGCCCCAGGCGTCCCCCAAAGCTCCAGCCACATTGGTAGGTAACCCGATCCCGGTCATGAGCAAGGACCCGGCGAATCTGGGTTTCCGCTTCGGTAGCCGAACTTAAATCCACGACCAACTGGGGCGCAATCCAAGCCACACCCGTAGGATTCTGATAGAGCCGCGAATAGGTAAACTCCTGGCCTTCATCCTCCGTCCAGTAGAATCGGCTGGCACTCACCGCCACCGGTCCGTTGGCCGGCACCTTGTCGAGGGCCGCAATCGAGTCCACGGTTTCAGGGGTGCTTCCTGCTGATACCCGACGGATATTCCCACGGCCGTCAAGATAGTAATACGCGCCCGAAGCCCCTCGGGCGATCTGCGAGTAGACCCGCAAGGTGAGATCCGAGCAATTCCCATTGTCCAGCACCTCACTCGTGTGTCCGCCCGTCGGCGGCGCCTGAGTAATGTGGTTTCCCGTAAATCCCGTCGTGCCGCAGTCGCCCTTCCAATAGAGGAGTCCGTTGCCAGCATCGAGAAAACTGACTTCAGTCCCTGTAATGTAGTTTTCCTGTGCCCAGCCATGGAATGCTCCCATGACAACCGCTGAACCAAGAATCCAAGCAAAGCGTGTCCTTGTTTTTTCCATAATCGAGGGGTGATCAATGGTCGTCGTTCTATCTCTTGACTACGTTAGAAAAAAGTGATGACCAGCACAAGATAATTATCCGCCATCTTCAAGCGCTGGGACGACTCCGATGATTCTCATTTGCGGAAATCCAAACGCCGGCTGTTGTCAAGGTATGCGGTCGCGGATCTTGTGAGTAATCTCGCGTGTATGTAACGAGGCATTGGATTTTCTTGCGGCTGAAAAAATACTTGTCACAGGGTAATCGCGCCGGATCGGGCGCATTCGGGCGAGTTGGGCCGTAATTCACCGCTCATCCAGCCACCTCCTCTCTCTCTCTCTCTCTCTGAACCGCAGATAGCGCAGATTCACGCAGATGATGAGCCATCTGCGTTTATCGGATAAATTAACATAGATAATATCACTCAGTGACTTGCCATGACCGTCATCGTTCCCGCCGTGCATCACGGCACTCAAGCCATAGTTCCACAGGAGCCGCTGCATTTTGCCTTGGTGCAACCAACGATACTTGTCTGACGGACAGCGATAAACCGCATCGGTGCGGACATAATCCCAGAGGGCCCCTTTCTGGATGGCGTTGGTCGATGTCGAATGCGCATTACCGGTCACCCAGGACTCGGGCGTGCTACTTGTATTCGGGTTTCTGCCGGTGATGTAATTGGGCACCAAGACGTCTTGAGAGTCCGATGGATAAAGGAACCAGGCAAAGCCGAGTTGTCTCAGGTTGTTCTTGCAGGCCGCCGAGTGAGCCGCGCGCTTGGCCTTGGCTAATGCCGGCAGGAGCAAGCCAGCCAGAATCGTGATGATGGCAATGACCACCAACAACTCGAACAGGGTAAAGGCAGATCGTTTTGGATGCGGGTTGACTGCTAGGTTGGTGAATCCCTTGGGCCCGGAGCTTTCCATAGCATTTCCCTTCCCGCAAACTTTGGGAGTATCACGATATCTTCGCTGCCTGCGCACACGACCTCCAAATCCAGATCTCAGCGCACCAACGAAGAAACGCGGAGCCACATCCCAGTGATTAATATAAGAGCGGGGCCTGTTCCGGCAAGGCCCCCCCGAAGTGGCACTGTCGCTATCGCGAAACACATAGAGCGCCGAGTAAGCCGAGGTAGTGGGCGGGGCCGAAGTAAACCCGGTAACCGACGGCCTGACCCGCGTGGCCATAGAAGATCGCTCCGTGACTGGTCTTGTCGATGCACGGGGGCCAGGCTGTAAACGTCCGCGAAGAGGGCTTTCGACTCTTTTCTTGGTTACCATCTGTTGTTGTCTACTTTCCACCGACGGTGGTGATGGTCCCCTCAAAAACGGCTCCACCTGGGAAGGCGCGGACGCTATCAATGACGCCCGTCGCCCCGGCAAAGCGGCCGGTGCATTGGTCCGGGAGGAACTCCAAGTGGGCCACAAAACTCCCGTCCAACTGGGGAATCGCCGTGCCTGCTATGACAAGCATGTCGCCGTTGGCTGTGGTTTCGTAGAACATCAGGTAAAGGATGGTCCCCGTTGGCCCGCCGGAGTGGACATTCTCAAAGCCAACCGGTGTGTTTCATAGTTGTATTTTGATTTCTCCTCGCACCCAACCGGTCCGCTGGAAAGGGTCCGCGGACCGGCTGGCCCCGGTTTTCGATGATGTCTCCGCCGTGATCAGTGCGTTGAAGGGCCATTCATGGCGGTAAAGGCATCAAGGCGTTTTTTTCGATGTTGCGCCTCTCCTCGTCCTCAAGGCTTTGTTCCGCTCACAAAGAAATTGTCCAGCGTGACCGCATAAGAATCGCTCCACTTGCGGCCGTGGAGGGCGACAAAGCCTTGACTCCAAGTGGTATGCGTCATTTGTACCTGAGCTATCGGGCTGTTTAGATTATCGACGTTATATAGCCGAAGGGACAGTTTGCTGCCCACGGCCGAGAAGCATAGGCGATATCGCGCGCCTGGCTTGAGAACGATCTCAGGTCCCCCAGTGATTACACCAGTATCTGACACCCAAAAAAAGGGTTTGCACTTGCCCTTCACGGGCTCGTTGAGGATTAGGCCGGCACATTGGCCGTGGGTGGATCCTAGGTTTGTGGGATCGAGCCAGCCTCGTGCGCAGATAGAAACGATTTGGCCCAGGACGTTCGTATCCCAGTCCACGATGTCCACCGAGGCCGAGAAGTCACCGAAGACGATGTCCGATCCCGGAATCTGGAGAATCCATTCATCACGAGCAAGAGGCGACAGCGTTTGTATCCGAAGGGCATTGTTCACGTTGGTGATGAGCCAGTGGGTGGCATCGGACGGATTCGAAAAGACGCTTCTCCATGGCTCCATCGACCCATCGAAGTCATCCACGAACTGCGTGCCCGGCACGAGCTTGAAGTATTGCTCTTCCCCCGTGGTCTCCACGATCACGCAGAGCCGACCGTTCCTTTTGAACACCGGCTCGGGCAGAGGGGTCCAGACCGAGTTCGTGAGTGAGTCCGCGGTAACGACGACCTGGTCCTCAATGGTATCTTCCGACCAGGAAAGACAGACAAGGTTTCTCTCGATCGCTATCTCAGGAGCGTCGTAAACGTCATACTCCAGATTGTCCAACCGCAACTCCAACGGTGGTGGGGTGGTGAAGATCACTTGCGAACAACCTGCTGCGAAATAGGTGAAGTTGGTGTATGGCCTCCCCAGATCCGGTGTGAAGAACCCGTAACCATGCGGATCAGGCGGTGGCACCGGCCCATCCCGCCCCGGCCCATCCACGAACGTTCGTTCGTAAAGCGTGGCCCGCTGATTGCCCTTGTCCACAACCTTGACGGTGATGGCCAGGAAATTGTTTGTCTTCGTGAACGCGAGTCGGACGGTGACGTTCTCATTCGTGGTCGCCAGCGTGTCCCAATAGAAGGTGGTTATGCCTTGGTATCCATATTTCATCAAGCCGACTTCGTTCCGATCTACAAACGCTGCATAACCAGAATCCTGATTGGCAGTGGAACCACCAACCCCAAGTTGTGCGAAGAGATCATCCGCGCTAGCATGTTCGAGATCCATGCGGACTTCGAGCGTGCGACCGCCATCCAGGTTGCCGACCGGAGGCCGGGGGGACGGCCAGTAAACGCTATCATAGGTTATTAGAACGTCGCCATGCGGAGTAGGGATAGGAGTATTTGTGTAGACCACCAGTTGCCCGTTGGTCAAACCCCAAACAAAGTAGTTCGTCTCTCCACCGCCCTCAGCGAACTGCACTCCATGCTCGAAGTCATCAAGCACTGCGGCATCAAGTCGAACCGCTGTGCAAACGGTAACTGCCGCCATGGCAATCAAGGCGGCTGTTCGGCCAGGTCGGCCACACGCGCAGCCGGGTTTGAATTTCCAATCCACAATCGTTTGTTTCATATCGTTCTCCGTCTGTTAACCTCTGGCGATTATTGTTCATTGTTTGCGTTAGCCTCAGCGCCTAAAGCCCCGGCGGCCTCGGGGAGCCGGCCCTACCGGGTAGGGCGCTTTTGCCAAGGCCGTCGCCAAAGGCTTGCTTGACTTGGTGTTACGGTCCTGGCGTCTCAGTCGGGATCCGGGGCGCCGGCCAGCCAGGGGACCAGCGACCTGAACCGGTTAAACGGGCCTGATTCATGTTTCTTACAGGAATTTTGCGACATGCCCTTGGGAACGGCGCGGGTTTCGGGACGCTACGTAGGTTAGTCCCAGATTGGTCGAGAGGTAATCAGGCCAGGTTGGGCCGTTAGAGCAGCGCCCCTCCCAGTAACCACCGCCTGAAGTCGAGCTGTCGTTGCCTCCGAACACATAGAGCGCCGAGCAAGCCGAGGTAGTAAGCGGGGCCGAATTCAACCCGGTAACCGACGGCCTGACCCGCGTGGTTATAGAAGACCGCTCCGTGACTGGTCTTGTCGATGCACGGGGCCAGACCGTAAACATCCGCGAAGAGGGCTTTCGGCTGTTTTCTTCGTTACCTTCTGTTGTTTACTTCTTTCCACCGACAGTAGTGATGGTGCCCTCTATGACGCCTCCTCCAGGAAAGGCGCGGAGGCTATCGATGACGCCCGTCGCCCCGGCAAAGCGGCCGGTGCAGAGCTCCGGGAGGAACTCTAAGTGGCCCTCAAAACTCCCGTCCGACTGGGGAATTGCCGTGCCCGCTATGACAAGCATGTCACCGTCGGCCGTGGTTTCGTAGAACATCAGGTAAAGGATGGTCCCCGTTGGCCCGCCGGAGTGGACATTCTCAAAGCCAACCGCGTTGCCTTTGCCACCGACATTGCTATGGGTAAACAGCTGGATCACGCCCGACCAGCGTTCCGGACCATGTGCCTTCCGGGCTTCTGTAAAGAGCGGCTGCGGCAAAGCCCCGGGGTTGAGAGACGTGATCAGCAATTCGTTGAAGGTTTCCTTAAACGGTTTGGTGTCGCCCGCCAGGACGTTATTCAGGAACAACATGCAAGTTAGGCCGATGGCAACCGCCAGACCCGCTCGACGAATGATGTGATTTGTGTGTTTCATAATTTGTGTTTTAATTTCTCCTCGCACCCAATCGGTCCGTTGGAACGGGTTCGCGGATCGGCAGGCCCCGGTTTTCGATTATGTCTCCGCCGTGATTGAGGCGTTGAAGGGCCATTCATGGCGGCAAAGGTATCGGGCGTGTCCCTCAGATTTTCGCTTCTCCTTGTCCATAGAGCATGTTTAAGAACAAGATCTTAAGGCTTTTTTCCCGTCACGAAGTAATTGTCCAAGGTGGCTTCGTGGGATTCCGCAAGGTTATAAGGCATTTCCATGTATAAGCCACACCAGCCTTGGGTGAAAACGGTGTCGGTCATCGTTACTTGTTGAATCACCTCCTGGGTGGGCAGCTTCAGCACCCGCAGCGTCAGAGTGCTCCCTACTCCGGAAAACTCCAGGCGATAAGGCGGCGGGATATCTCTGATGTTAAATCTTGAACCATGCCAGGTGAACTTCACGGGAGGGTCAAAGGAAGCGCGACCGATGACAGACTCGATGTCTCCCGGAACTCCATACGTTGGGGATCCAGCGCCTTGGTTAAGGTGCAGTCCGGCCAGATATCCTTCAGCGGCGTTGGGAAAATCACGCCCTCTCGCGGCCAAAAGAACATTGCTCCATTGATTGCTGCTGGTCGTCCAACTCAGTATATCCACAGAGGTGTAGAAGTCTCTGACCGCAGCCGGATACATGGGATTAGCGAGGAGGATGGCGGCCCATTCCATCGGTCCCTGGAAGCCGATGCGAAGCACGCCGTTGTTGATGGTGACTTCGTGCTCCGGCTTGGGAAAGAGATTCACATATGAATTCCTGTTCGTAAACGGCGGTTGGGTATCACTAAAACTATCGCTGAACTGGAAGCCTGGCACCGTTTTGAAATACTGCTCGGTTTGGGTGATTGGCACAGCAACACAAAGCATACCGCCTCGCCGGAAAACCGGCTCCGGACAAAGCGTCCACTTGGAGCTGGGAACCGAGTCCGCTGAAACGACAACCTGTTCCTCCATGGTGTTCTCAGGCCAGGAGAGGCACACGGAATTCGTAATCTCAAGCTTGGGGACTGCGTATTCCAGCATCTGGAAGTTGTCGAGGGTGACTTCCGGAGGCATCGCGGGCCCCTGGTCGGGATTGATGTAGGCGACACCCACACATGGCATCCAAGGAATTCCCACGTACGGCGCGGCAATTCCCTCGGGCTCCATGAGGATTCCTTTCCTCGAACGGTTGGGGAGCATGTCGTCTTTGCCGGGGGTGTCGATCACGGTTTTTTTGTACCTCACGATCGTCGGCGTTGCCTTATCAAAGACGCGGATGTCAATCTGGAGATCGGACTCAACCTGGGTGAATTTCATCGAGAGCGTGACCGGACGGGCGGGGAGTGATATCGAGTCCCAGAAGAAATAGGAACAGGAATAATAGTCAGGAGTGCCCGAGCCACCTTTGAACAGGATGATTTCATTTCGGGCCAACATGAGGAGGTAAGCGTTGAAGAATCCCTTTCCGCTCCCCACGCCCAGACCGGCAAAAGCGTCGTCCTGAGTAAAACTGACCGCGTCCGTCCGCACTTCCACTATGCGGCCCGGTTGGAGGGTGAAGGTCCAGTTGGTAGTGGTTGTGCCCGATTTCCACCAGGTTGCCCACGATGTCCAGTAGCCCGGGATGTCGTCTGGATCCGTGGGCGTCGTTTTGACATGCCGGAGCACGGCCACTCCATTGGTCACCCACATGATGCCTTCACCACCTCCGCCTCGCCCCCAGTGGGGGTCCGAGTCAAACGTTTCTTCATAAAGCACTGCGACTGCCAGGCAGCGTCCTGGGATGCACAGAGCTAACAGCGCCAAGCGGGCGAGCCATGCCGCCGAGCGAAGGCGGATGTGTTTTTCATGAGGGATTTTCCATAGGTTAGCGATTACCTTTTTCATATGTAACACCTTTCCCGGCCAGTAACTCATCCTTGGCCCGGGCGACCCCGGCCACCAACTCATACCTCTGTGCCGGGCAATCGCATGGGATTACCCGGTTGGTTGGGTTGGTTTAGCCGGTTAAACGAGGGGAATATGCCGATCTTACAGATATTTTCTGGATAATTTATGCCGAGGTGTAATCGTTTGGGGTGGAGGGCAGTGCTCCGTCACTGCCCTAAACTTATCGGGCATTGACGGAGCAATGCCCTCCTGGGGGAACCGACCGTTCCAACGTAAACCATCTGGCTGACGTTGTTCTTCCCTTGCTCTTCTTTGTCCGATGTGGTGTTATCCTTGATAGTCCTGGATCCAGGAATAACAAGAAGGGCGGGCTATGAGCTCATCGGCACCAGAGCCGGGGCAGGGAGCGAAAGGGGACATGAATACTTCCGGCCAGAAATCATCGCAGCCTTCTCCCGAGCTGGCCACCGGCGGGAAACCTGGTCCCGAGCTGTTTTCCATCCCTGATCACGAACTGCTCCGCTGTATCGGGCATGGCGCCTACGGAGCCGTATGGCTAGCCCGCAACGTCATGGGAACCTACCGCGCGGTTAAAATTGTACATCGGGAAGATTTCACGCGAAACCGGCCATTTGCGCGCGAATACGAAGGTTTGTTGAAGTATGAACCGGTTTCACGATCTCACCCCAACCTGATGCAGATCCTCCATGTGGGGCAACGGGAGGGTTACTTCTACTACGTCACGGAGTTAGCGGACGACGCCAACGCGGAATGTGGAGTGCGGAATGCAAGAATGGGGATAACGGAGGCAGTCCCCAGGGAGGGTGAGGAGCAACGGCAGAGGGATGAGATGCCCCGAAATGAGCTCGGAGATTCTCAATGCTCACGTTCCACTGTCCCAGTGTTAGATCCAGAAAAATACGTCCCGCGCACGCTGCAGCAGGACTTGGAAGATCGCGGGCAGTTGCCGGTGCGTGAGTGCGTATCCTTGGCCGGCGCACTGGCGTCGGCGTTGAAACACCTGCACGATCAGAAGCTGGTGCACCGGGATGTCAAGCCCTCGAATGTCATCTTCGTTCACGGTGTGCCGAAGCTGGCCGACATCGGGCTGGTGGCCACGGTGGGCGATTCGCACTCGATCGTCGGCACTGAAGGTTATCTACCGCCGGAAGGGCCGGGCAATCCCCAAGCCGACCTCTATAGCCTGGGTAAACTCCTTTACGAAGTAAGCACCGGCATGAGCCGCGGGGAATATCCGCGTCTGCCAGCCAAGCTGCGCGAACTGCCGGATTCGGTCGAATTACTCGAATTCAATGAGGTGTTGTTGAAGGCGTGCGCGAAGGACACCGACCGGCGTTATCATCGGGCAGCGGATCTGCTGGCCGACCTGGCCTTGTTGGAGCACGGTGATTCGGTCAAGCGCTTGCGCCGGTTGGAACGGCATCACGTTTTCCTGCGACGCGCCGCCGCGGTCACCTTGGCTGTGGGGCTACTGTTTTCCGCGGCCTGGTGGCAGAGTTGGCGGGCGCATCGCATTGCCCGGCGTCATCTGGCCCAACTTCGTGCGAACGAAGCCACGCGGCTCATGGTTCAGGGCGAGTATCTGGCTGCGCTGCCCTGGCTGGCGGGGGCCCTGGAGTTGGATGCGGGTGATCCCATCCGCGAACCGGTGCATCGGGCACGGATGGCGAGTGTCCTGGAACGTTGCCCGGTGCCCGTGGCCCAATTCCTGGTCCCGAAGAACAAAGCCTTGTGGATCGACCTCAGCCGCGACGGAAGGATCGTTGCGACGGCCCATGAAGACGGCGTCGTGCGGCTATGGGACGCGCTATCGGGCCGACTGATCCGGAAGCTGGATCATCACTTCCCGGTCGTGTTTTGTCGAATCCTCCCTTCTGGAAACGAGATCGTTACGGCCACTTTAGGACAGAAGGCGCACCTGTGGAACTTGGCAAGCCCAGGGAGTAATCCGATGAGCTTTGATCGCGCATTAGGATTCGGTTCAGACTCCTACGCTCTCTGCATCAACGAAAGGCTGCAGAAAGTTTATCTTTCCAAGGCAGGCCCTTGCTACCTTCAAATGCAAGACTTCAAGGGTCCATTTGAAAACTTGACGTTGAGTCTTAAGCTGATCGGTCTGCAGGATACCTTGAGGATCCGGTCCGAGGTGCGACACACTCCGCCGGATGGCGAAATCTTTTATGCGAGCGAATTCCATGATTCGCCTCAAGCCGAAGCCTTCGACGAAGGCACCGACGTTTTGCGTAATCCCATATGGGGACGCGTGTTCATTGCATTACTCAACTCAGCCACCGGAAAAAAGCCAGGCGACACCGGCGAGATGGTTTGGGATAACCTGAGGGTGCGTCGATATCCCACGGGCGGGCAGGAAGCGCCCTGGCGGGTGTTGGACGACTTTTCCAGTGGGGCACTCACTCATTGGGAGTATCCGCGTCCACCCGACTCGAGCAACACCTTTGAAGCCATTCGTGGGCAGTTAAGGATAACCTGTGACAATCTGCCTCGGGCGCAATTAGGCTGGATGGGTGCTGTGTGGCGGGAGCAATTTGAGGTCTTTCCTGGATTTACCTTTGAGATCGAAGCGGATCTCATCTCGGCACGGGCGCCGTATCGATACGCTGGCTTGTGTTTGGCCCGCCCCACACTTTCGCCCGTTTTAGCCAGCGATCCACTCGTGGTCGTTCAAGACCGATGGCTCGTTCTGCCATCCTGGGATGGTGCCATTCGGCTTTGCGACATCGCCAACCAACAAGATGCCACCATGGCGAACGAGCGAAGAGTCCCGTCCTTGCAGCTCCAGATCAATAACATCATCGATGACTTCGACATAAGTCCCAATGTGAGGCATCTCGCCTGCGTACTGAATACAAAGGCATGTCAAATCTGGAGCCTGGAAAACGGTCATCAAGTTACTCCGCACAGACGAGGGCCAGAAACAGAATCCGCGAAGACAGCCGAATCCACTCCTCATGAAGATAACCGCATGCGACCGGATGGAATAGAAACCCACGCTTCACGGATCCTCGCGACTGGGGTACGCTTCAGTCCGGACAACCGTTTTCTGGCCGTAAGCCATGATGGGGAGGGCATCGAGCTGATCCGAACGAAAGACTGGGAAGTGGCGCACACCCTCGCCTCCGTAAGGTCGTTCAAACATCCGCGGTTTAGTCCGATGGGATGCCGGTTGGCGGCCGTGCGCGACGATCACGACCTGGTGATCTGGGATTTAGACGATCTGGCCAAAGCCCCCGCCCTGTTCGCAAACCGTTTCGAAGTGATCGGCATCGCTTTCAGTCCTGATGGACGCTACGTGGCGTCGTGCTCAGCCGATGGCAAGGTTCGTTTATGGGACGTCATCCAGCGAGCACCGTTCGGCGCGCCTTTGCCAGGCACCTTGGCGTGCTTCAGTGCCGATGGATCACAACTACTTCTCCTCGAGGCCGAAGGCCAAGTCGTGCTGTGGAAATTAAGCGGCATGAGCGACAAAGTCCTGGCCGTTCCGGTGCTGCGTACGGACCAAACGTCGGCGACCTCCAGGAATGGAAGCCTGGCTGCTGAGATCACGGCCCAAGGAATCGCGGTAACGACACCCGCAGGCCAGTATTCGCTCGTGGATCCGGATCAAGCTCCCTTGCGCCGTGTTGCCTTCACCGCAGACGACCTGCAATTGATCGCCGAGAGCTCGGATTCGCGCGCCTGGATTTGGGATTATCGCACCCATCTGCTGGCCGAACCACCGATGCCTGTGAGGTACGACGCGGTAATGACGAACCATGCCGTGCCCAAGCTTAAGCCGGATATCCGGGATCGACGAACCTTGTCGGAATGGGCCGCCCTGATCAGCGGCCAACAACTGGATAGCGAGGGCGGCATGGCCTCGATCGACAACGTCAAGCGCGAGGCACTAATCGCCCAGCTCAAGCGGTCATATCCTGACGATTTTGCAGCCGATGGTGCGCGAGAGGCACGATGGCATATCCACCAAGCCGAGATCGCCGAACGAGCCATGGATTGGGAATCGGCCGTGTTCCACTGGGAACACGCCCTTGATTCGGAGTCTGAAATTTTAGATTTGAAATCTCCAATCTCCCCAAAGTCCCGCCTCGCCTATGCCCGACAGGCCGCTCGGAAAGTGGAAACTGCCATTCTCAACGGGCGATCCCGTTGGTCGGTTTATCTGCCTCGCCCGCCCTGGGCCACCCCGGAGATGCTGGATCTCGAACGGTTTTATGATCTGCCACTCGGCGCGCGGCTAGCCACCAACCAGCCCAATCTCACATTTCGAGAACTAACCAGTGGAGTGCATTACTTCAGCGGGACCGGATTCGATGTGCGTGGCATCATTCAACTCCAAGACTCTGAGCCCGTCACGATTCCGATAGGCCGCGCCTGCCGCCGCCTCCATTTTCTGCATGCGGCCGATCAGACCATCGACATCCTGGGGATCCGTGAGCAAGCCGGCACCTACCAAATCACCTATGCCAGCGGAGCAACCGCCAAAGTAAATCTGCATAATCCGGAGGATCTGCCTCCCTATGTGGGGAGCTTTTTTTATACATTGTCAAAGCCGGCCTGGGCGGGGATATCATCCAATCTGCACTGTGCCACGGTGTGGTCTGGATGCTTTCCGGGACCGGCGCGTCAGAAAGAATGCCTCTATCTCACCCGCACGACCTGGGATCTGCCGGCCAACCAAGGACAGGACATTGTCCAGACCCTCACATTACGCGCCGGCGAGGGAGCGTCCTCGCCACTGGTCTTCGCCATCACGGTCGAATGAACATTTTGAAAGAATCTCAGGAATCAGCCGTTGAACTGGCAGAGGTCTTGGCAGTTATGCAAGGGCAGAAGTCAGATTCACTGGCCACACATGCCAGTTTGTTGGAACGACTGAAAGACTTGGAGGACCAAGGCAGTTGGCAGGAGTTCTACTCGACTTATCGCAAACTGATCTTCAGCTTCGCCCTCAAACATGGTTTGACTCCGACCGAGGCTGAAGACGTCGTGCAGGAAACGGTGATCACGGTGGCGCGCAACCTGCCCGAGTTCAAGTATGATCCAAAGCAATGCTCCTTCAAAACCTGGATGTTTAACTTAACCCTGTGGCGCATCCAAGACCAATTGCGCAAACGCCATCCCCAAGACGCCTCAATCCACCGAAAACCGGGCGAAACCGATCGGACCAGCACCGTTGAACGCATCCCTGATATCGCAGGTAAAGGGCTGGCCACTCTCTGGGAGGAGGAGTGGAAGAAGGATCTCTTCGAGCGGGCGCTAGGGCGTGTGAAAGCCGAGGTGGAGGAAAAGCCGTTTCAGATCTTCGACCTTTACGCGATCCAGGGATGGCCGGCCCGGGAGGTGGCGCGAAGCTTAGGGGTAAGCCTGGCGCGTGTGTATGTGACGAGACATCGGATTTCCCTACTTCTGAAAAAGGAGATTCAAGTCCTGAGTCGCAAGAGAGAAGGAGAGTAGTCACAGGGCCACTCTCCCGCGCCCCCTCGGTTCCACCATCCTGGAAAGATCTTTTGCCAATCGGTCTAACGAAGCTGCGTCTCAAACCGATCCATCACGTGAAGTTCTTTCATAACGCCTTGACCCCTGTCATAGATTTGAGGCGCAGCTTCGTTAGATGATGTTCCGCTGCGCGGAACGAGGTGGCTTTGCGATGCCGCAATCCCGGAACGAAAATCGGGAGCGAACAAAGAGACGACGGGGCGCTGGGGATCCTGCCGGCGGTTCTCGAGGATGATCTCAAGCCGCTGTTGATAGATCCAAGCCTCGATTTCCATGAGGCCTATCAGACGCATGCCGTCTTCCGTGGGATCCCGGTTGATCGCAGGGGAGAGGAACACCCACTGATCCAGATCTTTCACGTGGTCCAGCGCGTCAAGCATCCGGAGCGACTCAAAGGCAAAGGCCGTTTCGCGGGCCCATCCGAAGATCACAAGGCCCGGATTGCGATGGGGCTCCAGGCGGAAGAAGCCTTTGCCCCGGTGCAAGCGAAGCAGACCGTCCCGGCAAGCGGCCCGGTCAATCTGATCCAGCCCCCCCAGAAGCGAGAGCACAGTCAGGGCGTTATATGTATCGCGCAACGGTTCATTCATGCAATGAAAGAGGCCGTGAACCTCGCGGCGATCTGTCAGCGGCATCCGGCCTTCCATCGTATTGCCTTCCAAGACCTGGTGGGCGCGCAACCATGCGGTGGCTGGCACAGGATCGACAAGATCAAGACAATCAAACAGGGCTAAGAGACGCAAATTGGATGAGAAAACGTCCACCAAAAGAAAAGTATAATTCTGCCCACGAACCTGCACCTCCCGCAACTGGGTAAGCTCGTCAAACTCACCCGGCGGCAGCTGCTGGAGGTAGCGCCGCATCGATTCTTTCGTGATTCCGCAGCTCGTAAGATCATCCATCGTAATCAAGCCACTGAGAACGGCTTTGGACAGTGTTCCCGTCCCGAAGGGACTTAGCAATGTTCGATGCAACTTTTGCGGATCCTGAATGGAAGGTTCCAGGCCGGTTGTTTGCGGACCGAAGAGGGGGGTGATCACGTTTTGCCACGCTTGCGATGTGAAGAGGCGTTTGGGCGGGAGGCTGAAGGGCATGAAGGTGCCTTGATCCCATTCCCGCCAGGCGGCCGCTTCGCGGTCACGATCTTGGCCCAGGCGCGCCAAGGTTGACCGGATCTGGCTCTCGGTGATGCTTGCGGGTTGGAGGTTCCGCGGAGGGGTGGTCGATTTCTTATAGTCCGCCCACCGGGCCAGCAACATCAGGACGATCCAGAGGGTGACGCAGCCGGCCATAATTCGAACCCGCCAACGCGTCGCCCGGCTATGCTCGGGGGCTTCTACGAAAATGGTCTCCGTTTCCAACTCGCCCAAGGCATGTTCGGCACTTGCGACATCCCGATCGAGATAATGGGTCAGGCTCATCTTCACAACTCGAGCCACGCCCTCCTCGAGATGATCCGGCGCCGAGCCGTTCGGATTTTGGATTTCCGCAAGCTGCTGTGCGTCCGGACCTCCTAAGAATACTCGAACGGATCCATCGTTATCCACGGCCAGGATGGAGCTTCGGCCCCAGAACATCGAGATCAAGTCTGCGAATTTGTTCGGTTTCACCGCCGTGAGTCGCAACCTCAGTCCTTCGACGCCACGCCGATAGTCGCAGACCAGCCAGCGTTCACCGAGAAAACGGGCAAAACCCAGCAGTTCGTCCGCGGTCAGCGTTCGATTCAGTTTATGTTCCGGCAGCCCGGTTGGCGGCAAGGGAGGCAAAGTGCCCTGGGCGAATCGGAGAAACAGGCTGTAGTCCATGCGCTGAGGACGGTATTTCATGGCCCAGGTCATCAGGATCAGAAAGGCGCCAAAGAAGAAGGAAAAAGCCCAGGACGGGAACCCGAGAAATCCAAGACCCATCCATCCTATAATCATCAGGACTAGGGCGACGAACTGGCCAACAAAGAATCGTGTCCGGTTGATGACGAGCAAACGCGCTTGTTGGGCAAGAACCCCAGTAAACAGCAGCCCCAACACTCGCCCATAGCCCTCCCATCCTGAAGCCTGGACAAGCCAGTGAACCATCAGCCAGATCGCGATTGTGAGGACGGGAAATATGACCAGCATCCGATTAAATCCTTCCCGGTAAAGCCGGGCACGGAAACCCTGGGGATCCCTGTAATTACGCTGGTCAAGCCGGCCCAACCAGAGCATCAGCAGGAGGCCGGGAATCTGGCTGGCACACCAGAACAAAACCAGGAGGAACTGGAACGGCACGATTTTGGCCAGACCAGAGGCGACTTTCAGGAGGACTCCCCCACCCCCAATCCCCGCGGCAGCCGCCTCGGCTCGGGAAGCCACCAGCAACGCCATGATCGCCGGGGCCAGGGTCCGGCGAGGACCCAACTGCTTGAGGGATTCTTCCAGCACACTTTCCAAACGCGTCCGCAAGGCGTTCCGCGCGCGATGCAACCGGGTCTTGAAAGCGGTCTCGGTTAACCCCAGTGTTTGGGCGGCGTCCGCAATGCTCCGACCTTCGAGATAATATAGCGTCAGGCACTCACGATGATGATTCGGCAGCCCGGCCATTGTGGTCCGGAGCGTCTCCGCAGAAATCGGCTCCTCTTTGGGATCATTGGATTCAAGGGGACTTTGCGCGGGAAGATTCTCGAGGGCCCAGCGTTCACGTTTTCTTAATTCGTGACGTCGGCGCAAGCCCAGGTTGATGGCAGTGTTACGGGCAATGGCCGTGATCCAGGCGGCGAATCGGCCTCCTTGGCCCAAGAGCGCCAGATGGCGATATCCCCGAATGAACGCCTCCTGGGTAGCTTCCTCGGCGAGGTCGGGATCCCCCAAACGCGCCCAGGCCACCGCGAAAACCCGGCGCTCGTAGCGCTCGATGAGTTCACGGTAGCGTTCGCAGTTGCCGAGTCTGACCGCGGCAACCGTCTGGGCATCGGCGGCGTCCAAGATGGGAAGGGTCGTTTCCATATCGTCTCAACCGACCAGACAATGCAATCCAAAAAAGGTTACTGGAACGTGTGGATGAGGCTGAAACCCATTCTTTCTTCTGTTTATTGCCGGAACAACGATCTGCCTCCGCGCTCAAGAGGCCCAAATCACTGTTCAGGCGGATCAGAGGGTTCACCGGATTTCACGATATCTGACGGGAGCATGCATCGAGGATGTCAACCACGAGGTGTACGGAGGCATCGACAGTCAGATGATCTTTGGCGAGAGCTTTTCTGAGCCCTCGCCGCCACCCTCTCTGGAGGGATTTACCGCTTATGGCGGCCGCTGGCTGCCCCAAGGCAATGTCCTCTTTGCAGCCAGGCTGGTGGTATCCGCATTCGTCGAACGGATGGGGGATCTTCGAGTTCCTGAACTTCTGCGAAGCCGCCGGATTCCTTCGCATTCCTTCACGGTCATACGTTTCGAGTGAAGACCAGGACGAAGGCCAAAGCCGGGCTTGGCAGCGGGCCCGGCATGACTTAGTGTCAGAAAAAGACGTATGCACTGCGGGTTTCAGGAAATCCACCGCGGACACGACGGGTTGCCAGCGTGTTCGGCGTTGTTCACGGGCAGGATGGGCTTCACACTGATTGAGCTCCTGGTGGTCATTGCCATCATCGCCATTCTGGCGGGGCTCCTCATTCCCGTCCTGGCTCAAGCCAAAGAACGGTCCAAGCGGATTACCTGCAACAACGCGCTGCGACAGCAGACCCTGGCCGTTATCATGTATGCTGATGATAACCAGGATCGATTCGCGCAGGATGGAGATGTGGATCCCCATTGGGTTGGCCGCAAGTTCAGGGATATCCTCCATGATCAGTATCGAATCGAGCGTTCTCAATTTTATTGCCCCTCGAATCCGGGGTGGAATCGCGATGATTTCTGGACTTGGCCCAGCGAACCCAGCGCCGTGCTGGGCTACGTTTACTATGTGGGTGAACCGGAATACGAAAAAACCTCCTATCACTCCGTCAAGACGGTTACCAAACCCATTTTCGCCTCCAAAACCAGCGATCAGCCCTATTACTCGATCGTTTGGTCCGACATCAATCGGAAGCACATGAACTCTTGGTTTCGTCCGGGGGATCCAAACCCGTTAATCCGCGGGGTGAACCACTTTGACCGGGCTGGAAAGAGCCCGGACGGTTCCAACGAAGGCTATATCGATGGTCATGTGGCCTGGATTCCCGCCCGCAAGTTCGTGGCACAACCCAAGTTAGTGTTCAGCAACGGAGATCTCACCCTGTATTTCCACGGTCGGATGGATTGAATCGACCATCAGTCTGCGGATCCATTCCTCGAAGTAATCGGGCAGGTTCGGCCCGAAAAAAGACATGAGCCGGGGCTCGTAACCTTCGAGATGGTAGTATCGGCTTGGAATGACGTAGCCGACGTAATCTCCGTTGAAACTGGTGATGACCGCTTGAAATCCCCGACTGCGGGCGAAATCCTTAATCTCCAAGGCCAGTTCGCCGCTGAAATCGCATGGAGTGGAAACCCAGCGCCAGTCCTGAAAACGAAACACCTGCAGGAACACGCGCTGTCCAACGGGCAACAAACGCCGGGCCAGCCAGGGTCGCAGCCGAATGGCGTCACTAATCCTCACCTGGGGTTCCGGCAGGGTTATTTCCAGTCCTGCAATCGCAAAAGCAATTCGGTTCGTAAGCGAAAGCCCGGGCAACTGATCCAGACAGGCCTGAGCCAGGCCGTTGCCCATGCGTTCAGCGCCGACAAAGCCCTTTTCACCGGCCACGGGACTGTGACTGCCCATGCCTCCGGCCAGAAAGATCGCGATTCCGCCGGTGGCCTTCTCCACGGCCCGCTGCCAGCAACCGGGATAATCTCCGCTCCATTCCATGTTGCCTGCCGGGAGAACAGTGGCGTGGGCGGCGTAACTCCCCAGCACGGCCGTGTCGCCGTCGGATTGCCTGACCAAGGCAAAACTGAGTTCAGGATCGACACGCCCTCGTTCACCCACCAATCGATTGCGCACGTACTCGGGCCGCGCCACCCTCCCATGGCCGATGGAGGCAGAACTCAGATCGGCCACGGCGGCTCGAACGACCCCCGCTAAACGATCGGCGAACCAGGAAATGGCTTCCGGTTGATACCCTCCGGCAAAGGCTTCGGCCACCCAGCCTTCTCCCCAGCCCCCCAAACTGGAGTGCGTGTGGGTGGCAGAGAAATAGACCTGGGCCCGGCTCAACTTCAGATCTCGATCGAGTTGCTCGAGCACGATGTCCGTCACGACCCGCGGAATGATCAAGGCATCGGCGGCGACCATGATCCCAAGACGATCTCCGACTTGAAACGCGACAGCCTTGACATAGAGATCGTCGTGAACCCCGGTCGCCGAACGGCCCTGACGCTGGCCGTAACCCGCAAGCGGCAGGGCCTTGAATTGGCCCTTCGACGGATTGTTGGAGGCATAGCCGATGCCGGGGGTGAGCAGGGTCCGGGCAAACCCCGCTCGCAAATCGCCCGTTACCGGTTTGGCCTTCTCGGCTTGCTGGCGCCAATAATCGGTCGTGGCCCGGAAATACTCGGCGTTGAAGTAAGGTTCATAATCGACGCTATCCAGGCAGGCGATGGCAATCATGGCCAACAGCAAGACCACGACCGCCGCACTCCGAATCATCCAGCGCAAGACAGGTCTTTTTGAAGGACCGCCGGCCGGTTCGTTTTCCGGGCAAGCATGTTCTTCCATGCAAGCAGCCTTTTTCTCCATTCCGAGCAGGCTGGATCCTCGATCGGTCCAGCCGTGCCCGAGGTATGAGCGGGGCGCCCTTCAGCCGATCATCTCCGCCTGCCCGAGGGTCGCGTGATTGGATTAGTAGCGCCGGATCTCGATGTTGCGAAACAGCACCGGATCATTGTGTCCGGCAAAACCAAAATGGCCTGAAACGCGGTTTTTGCCGGGATGCGGACTATCGCCCATGAATTGATTTACAGCAGCCAGGTCGCAATCCAGGATCAGGGTGCCATTCAACTCGACCTTGATCTTGGAACCTTTGACGGTGACCTCCTGAAAGTTCCATTCTCCCACCGGGCGATGGTAACCGCGGTGCGCGGCGACCATTCCGTAAGCGGAGCCGTGGGCCTGGCGCGGATCGATCTTATCGCCGGTTGCCTTTTCATAATGATCATCCAACACCTGCAATTCACACATGCCATCATACGCAGTATCGCCTGCGCCAGGATACCGAATCGCCAATCCATTGTTCCCGCCCGACGGCAGTTGGAATTCGAGCCGGACCGAAAAATCGGCATATTCGGCCTGGGTATAGATGGTGCCGCCTTTTTCCCGTTTGCAGCGCACAGCGCCGTCGATGATTTCGTAATTATCGAGGGGCCCGGCCCAGCCGGTGAAGTCCTTTCCGTTGAAAACGGTCTCATAGCCCTGGCGGTCGTGGCGCCTCAAGATTTCGTTGGCCTCGGGGGACCCGATTTCCCGCAGATAAATATTGCGCCATCGAATTTCGCCACCGTGGGTCTGGAGTTGGATGGGGCCCTTGGTGGGAATGGGCGTTTTGCGATCGTAGTAATTCTCCATCCGGGCGTGGTCAACCACCAGTTTGCCGTTGAGCCAGATGCTGACCCGGGAACCCACCATCAGGATGCGAAACGAATTCCATTCACCGAAGGGCTTGTCGGCCAACACCAACGGATCTTTTCCTGGCGCCCCTTCACTATTGTTCCAGAGACCGCCCGAGCCTTTGTTGGCTCCAATCGAAAACTTGGCGGCCTCGGTATAATCCCAGATCTGCACCTGGGGAACCCCCCGCAGGTAAATGCCGGAATCGGCCTTGGGCACGGTCCGGTAATCCACCAGCAACTCGAAATCTCCGTAGTCTTTCTCGGTCGTCGCGTAGGCCCCGTGACCGTCGTTCACTAATTCGCCGTCAATGGCCCGCCAGTGTTCCCTCATGGACTGGGTCCATTTCTCGATCTGCTGAGCCCGTTCGGCTTCGGGCATGGCCATAAGTTTCCGATGATCAAAGGTGTCGCCGCCGCGCCATCCGGACAGGTCTTTGCCATTGAATAGAGGGGTGAAACCGGGGGGCGCCGCGGCAAATGCCGGCAGGCAAGATGCGAACAAGATTGCGCAAATCCACCGGCTGGAAAACCGGCAGGACAGAGTCGAAAGCCAGGAAGTTTTCATACGTATTTCCCAGCTTGATAACCGACTTGGCTGGGAGGGTCAATCCACAAGACACACTGTTATTCAGATATCAACACCGTCTTGATTTGCCTTTCCGGATCCCGTGAGCTTGCGATCTGCAAAAGCACTTAGTGGGGTGTCTCTCAATTGGCTGGCGTTTCGCCGCAACCACCGGTGCGCCTCAATGGTGCGGATGCAAACGCCATTCCTCGACAAGTTGGGCGTCAATTTCCCGGAGGAAACGCGATGGGATCATGGAAGGACTGCCCAGAAATCCGCCCCGGAATCGCAGCAAGGGATACGAAAGATAGAGCTCACGCCGGGCACGGGTGACGGCGACGTAAAACAACCGGCGCTCCTCCTCCTCGCTCACGGCTTCCTCGACCGCTCGGGCATGGGGAAACAGTCCCTCGCACAACATGATCACAAACACGATATCGAACTCAAGCCCCTTGGCCTGATGCACCGTCGAAAGCTTGATCTGTCCCTCTTGCTCGGCAAAAGCGGGATTGCCTTCGGTATCGACGCCAGACAGCAATGCCAGTTGACTGAGAAACTCCTCGGTGCCGGCGAAGCCTTGGGCAAAGATCGCCAACTGCTCCAAATCGTCCAAACGAGACCTGTGATTGGTGTAGTTGGACTTGACATAGTCGGAGTAGCCCGCCTCCAGGATCCAGCGAATCAACTCCCCGGGACGGTTTTTTATGTCAGGCTGGGCGATTTGCTCCAGCACGGTCTGCTGCTGGGACCAATCGGTCTGGGCCTTCTTGGGGATGGCCGTCTGGACTCGACGCAGGGCCTTCGTCAGATCCATCGTCCCCCCCTCCTCGATCTGAAGCACCTCCTGGAATGTCTTCCACATTCTCTCGGCTGCCTTCGGACCAATGCCCGGCAGCGTCAGAATCAGCCGTTTGAAGGCCGGTTCGTCCCGGGGATTGTGGACCAGCCGAAGATAGGCGCTGATATCCTTGATATGAGCCTGCTCAAAGAAACGAATCCCGCTCGTGATCTGAAAGGGAATGCCGCGGCGGGTCAGTTCCATCTGGAGCTCCAAGGCGTGAAAATGAGAACGATAAAGCACCGCAATTCCCTGAAGCGAAGCGCCCTGCTCGTGCAATTCCAGAATGCGCTGAGCCACAAAGGCCGCCTGTTGTTCCGCATCCGCGCAGACGACCAGGGCCGGAGGGGTACCGCTGGAACAAACCGGGGTCAATTCCTTGGCAAACTGCTGGACATTGGCGCGGATAGCCGCGTTAGCCACCGCCAGGATTTCCGGGCTGCTTCGGTAATTTTTCTCGATTTTGAAGACCACGGCCTCCGGATATCGTTGGGGAAACCGCAGAATGTTCTGAAAGTTTGCTCCCCGCCACGAGTAGATGCTCTGCGCGTCGTCTCCTACAGCCATAACATTGCGGTGACGCGCCACCAGAAGATCCACCAAATCGCTCTGCAGCTGGTTCGTATCCTGGTATTCATCCACCAGAACAAACTGAAAACGACGCTGCCAGTCCTCGGCGATCTCCGAGTGCGCGCTCATCAGCTCGAACCATCGCTCGAGCAAATCGTCGAAATCCATCGCGTTGTCAGCCCTTTTCCTGGCCTGATAAGCTCGGGCGATCGCCTCCAGTTCATCCAGAAACTCCGAGAACTGTGGGAAGCGCTGATTCACCATCTCGGCCAGGGACTTCCGCGTGTTAATTGCTAGGGAAATTAGCTCGCTCAAGACATCCGGCTTGGGAAAACCCTTCGGTTTTTTGGCCGGCTCGACCTCGTTCACACACGCCTTAATGAGGGCGTTGGCATCCTCCCGATCCAAAATGGAAAACTCAGGCCGAAAACCAATCTGGGCGGCATGCCCCCGTAAAACACGATTGCCGATGGAATGAAACGTCCCTCCCCACAATCCCATCAAAGTGCCCCCCAGCAGATCTGTCACCCGGTTCATCATCTCCTTCGCCGCCTTGTTGGTGAACGTCAACAAAAGCAATCGCTCCGGCGGAATGCCCTGTTCCAGGAGATAGGCCACCCGGTAAATCAGCGTCCGTGTTTTGCCGGATCCCGCCCCGGCCAGAACCAGTGCCGGGCCCGGAGGTGACAGGACTGCCGCCTGCTGCTGATCATTCAATTCCCGCGCATAATCGATCCGTAGATCGCGAGATTCATTAAAGGGACGAAGCGTATATTCGCGGGCCATCACTTGCCTTTATTCCTGGGGTTATGCGGATCCATCATTCAGCAACGATTGGAACCTAAAGACCTCTTCCTGTCGAGCATCCGAGTGGTTTCCCTGGTTGGATTTTCATGCTTCTGACACTCGGTTTTTTGTGCCGCCTGGGGATTTGGGATTGCATCAAGGCCGTTTCCAAACATACCCTCTGAATTAAAGATTGAATATCCGGGTAGACTGTTGCTGTCAAACAGAACAGGTGGCTATCTTGACTGACTCATGAGCGAGCAGATTCCATTAACCGAGTTCGTTGCCTCCGAACGAGTGCCGATTGCGGTCATCCGCAAACAAGCTTCCTTTTTTTCGCAATCCCCTTTGGCACTAAGTCTGGTCAACGCCTCAGGCAACGCTTTGTTGATTCTCAATCAACAACGTCAAATTGTCTTTGCCACCGAAACCGCACGTAAACTCACCGGAGCGATCGATGCCAAAATCCTTCTCGGCAAGCGTCCCGGAGAGGCCCTTGGATGCGTCCACGCCCAGGAAACCGCCCATGATTGTGGGAAGACACAGTTCTGCGCTCACTGCGGGGCATTAAAGGCGATTGTTTCCAGTCTCGGCGGGGTCCCCGACACTCAGGAATGCCGGATGACCCGCGTGATTAACCTCAATCAAGAGGCCCTAGATCTCCTGGTGACCGCAACGCCATTCCAGATTGAGCAAGAACGTTTTACGATCCTTTCTATCAACGACATCAGCCATCAAAAACGCCGTCAAGCCCTCGAAAAGGTTTTCGTTCAAAACCTCTCTAACCTGACCACCAGTCTGGAGGAGTTCGTTCACCCTTTAAAAAACCAGATCCCCAACCGTCTCAAGGATGACGTCGTCAGAATCCAGTCCGGATTGAACGTGCTGGCCGATGAATTGCGCACACAACGGCTCCTGATCGCTGCCGAGCAAGGCTCCTTGAATCCGAATCTTCAGTCTCTTCAGTCTGCCGGAGTTCTGTCCGAGCTTCAGCTGGCTTTTGCGCGCCATCCTGTGTGCGAAGGAAAGACAATCCAGATCGATCCGGATTCTCATTCCGTTGAATTCCAGGGAGATGCGGACTTGGTCCGATGCGTTTTGGGAATCTTGGTGAAGAATGCCCTCGAAGCGATCGAATCGGGACAAAAAGTGACCTTGTCCTGTAAACAGGTCGGAAAAGCGGTGCATTTGAAGGTCCACAACCCGTCTTCCATGACAAAAGCCGTTCAGCTTCAGGTTTTTAAGCGTTCTTTCTCCACGAAGAGCGCGAATAGGGGATTGGGCACTTATACGGCACGATTACTGGCGGACCGTTTCCTGAAGGGCAAGGTCACCTTCCAAAGCAATTCCAAAGCGGGCACGATGTTCTGTCTGACACTTCCCTTGCGGTAAACTCGAACGACTGCGCCGTTGTCCTGAGTTGTCAGTTCCTCTCTATCGGCTCTGTCGGTTGGCAGGGGCATTGAGTTTGTAGAGTCTTGTCCAACGTACAAAGTAAAGCCGCGCAACGGGCGCGGCTTTACTTAATTATGTTAAGAATAGGTTAGAAATTAGTTTTCAGAGGACCACTCTGAGTTTCTTAGGAATTCCTTGATCTTACGTCTTTCATAACGATGTTTTTGGGGTTTCTCTGGACGATCGGCAACCTGCCGGAATGGATGTTTAGGGTTGCGGACTACCTCGTCGATTTGATCTATCGTTTTGATCATAGGTTCTCAGGTCCTTTCTGCAACTTGCGATCACAGCGTAAACAATGCCAGTAACCTGACTGGACTTATTAATCTGTGTCGCCATATGACCTTTCGCTTCTTTGGACTCGCTGAATCCCTGAGATGTTCAAGGAAAACAGCGCACCTACAACTCAAGATAATATAAAATTCTGACTCTTCAAATGGACGCTGGCTTCTGAAACAGACCAGACCTCCATTCGCCTTTTGACTGGCTATGAATCAGACACAGTCCCGCTTGGATGTATGATTCATTGACAGGATCAAATTCCGACGTGAGGATGCCGGCCAAGGCCAAATAGCCTCCTGGAGCAAGGATTCGCGTCAGCAGTTCCCGATGACTCAAAAGAAGATCCCTTTGAAGATTTGCGCAAATCAAATCGTATAATCTATTCAGCGAAAATTTTTTACGAATATCCTGACCGCGAAACACGATCAACGACGACGTTCCGTTGGCCCGGCTGTTTTCTTGGGCGATTCGGATGGCATCAGGATCATTGTCGACCGCAAGAACGGGATGATAACCTAGCTTGGCCGAAGCAATCGCCAGAATTCCCGAGCCAGTACCCAGGTCCAGCAACGATTGTTTTGCGGACTTGTCACGGCAACTCACAAGCTGTTTCAGACAGAAGGCCGTCGTTGGATGATTCCCGGTCCCAAAACTCAGTCCCGGATCCAGGATTACCAAAGATTGGTTCTTACGGGGCCGCCGACGGCTCCAACTCGGCTTGACCAGCAAAGACTTGCCAATTTCCAATGGTTTAAAATGGCGTTTCCAAGATTCCGCCCAATCTTCCCGAGGCACCAGCGATACTTGGACACGCACCGGTCCTTTCAGTAGATCCAAACCCGATCCGCCTAGTTCTGATAGCTTCCTCTTGATTCGGATCTTGGCGGATTGTTGCCGCGCTGTTCCGGCACTCAGATAGACTGACAGGAGAACATGCTCTGATTCGTAAGGGACATAGGCAACCGGCGCCTGCTTGAAAACTTCATGGAGTGCGTCGGACACTTGAATTTCATCGGCCAGAAGTGCCTTTACCATCACCTTGACGAGGGATTGCTTTGTGCTCAAGGACATGACGGGGAATTGGGGATGTTTTTTTCAAAATCCTGCACCGCAATATTTTGAGCAACAATGAGTTGTTCAATTCCTTTCCTGCCCAATGCCAGCATGTTGTCCAGATGTGCCTGCGAAAAAGCGTTCTTCTCGGCCGTTCCCTGGACCTCGATGAACTCCCCTTTTGAGGTCATGACCAAGTTCAGATCGACCTCGGCAGCCGCGTCTTCCACGTAATTTAGATCCAGCAGGATCTGCTTTTGGACCACTCCCAGGCTGACTGCGGCCACTGCTTGAGTGATTGGGTTTTTTGTCAGTTTGCCGGAAGCCATCATTTTATTGATGGCCAGGGAAAGGGCGACGAAGCTGCCTGTAATGGAGGCAGTTCGGGTGCCACCATCGGCCTGCAGCACATCACAGTCAACCCATAAGGTTCTTGTCCCTAATAACTTAAGATCTACTGCCGCGCGCATCGCCCGGCCAATCAGCCGTTGAATTTCCTGGGTGCGGCCCTCGAGTTTGCCTCGGGAAATATCCCGAGGTTTGCGTTGGCTGGTGGAATAGGGCAACATGGAATACTCGGCGGTAAGCCAGCCGCCTTCGACTCCCTGCTCTTTCATCCATCGCGGCACGATTTCCTCGCAGCAAACGGCGCAAATAACATGGGTATTGCCCCATCGGACCAAGGTGGATCCCAAGGCATGAGGGGCGATGTGGTTTTGGAATTGGAGGGGACGAATCTGATCGGCAGACCGGCCATCCATCCGGATAAAGGACCGGGATGCTGCTGGCGGGGTCGAGGCCTGATTTTCGGATTGTTGGCTGGTTTCCATGCCGGATATGCTAAGGTCGGTTTCCAGAGGCGGCAATCGCGTTTTTTAAATATACAAATTTGCGGCTTCAGGTGTCTATCGGGTGAGAGAATGATGACGGACGGGGAATTCAACCATCAGTGGTGCGAGCGGTTGTATCGCGAGCGTGCGGCCGAACTGCTGCTGTACGGGCGCGCCCTGGGACTGAGTCATGCGGAGGCCGAGGATGTCTTGCAGGGAACGTTTCAGGCCATGCTGGTTTTGGAGATTCCCCCCCGGAATCCGGAGTTTTACTGTGTGCGATCCTTTCGAAACCGGGCATTCAACTATCGGCGCAGCTGGTGGCGGCGGATTTGGCGGGAACTCGAATCGCGGCACTGGTTTGAGGATTCCGGGGTGGAGAGCGAGAGGGAACATGAGGCCAAACGGGCTTTGATCCGTCTGCCCATGGAGCAAAGAGAGGTGATCGTCCTGAAAATTTGGCACGACTATACGTTTGATGAAATTGGCCGGATCCTAAGGCTATCCCCGAACACTGTGGCGGGGCGCTATCGGTACGGTCTGCAGAAACTGCGGATTATTTTGGACGCAAATGATTATGAACAACTGGAATGGATGCGAGAAACAGATGCATGCATGGAAACCCCGCGGCCCGGCTAAAGCCATCGAAATCCGGTTATTCGGTGACAAAACAACCAGTCCAGCCGGGCGGGGGCACTGGCGTTTGGCGCAGGAATGGGCCCCGGCGCTTGGCGGCTGTTTCATGGCCGCGCTGTTATTCTCAGGCCTGCTGGGTCCCGTTTTCCCCGCGCTCCGCACCGACGCCTACCGGGGCGTTCATCCGCTTGAATGGTCGTCGCAGGCCATGGCCGCGTTTGACACGTGCCATTGGCATAGCGAGCAGAACGGCCTGCCCAAAACTATTTTGCAGTGGACAATCAACGGCGTTTCTTCTTCAAGTAAAGGACTGTTGGGGCGATTTGAGACCAACAGCATGATGCCCTAACGAATTATGGACACAAATAAAGCTGCCAAGAATACTCCGGCCTCACTGCCGGCTCAGATTTCCAGCCCTGCGGCCGCTAATCCCCCGCTCTACCGGCCCATCGATTGGATGACCTTTGCCGCCACCACCGTGCTGGTCTTTCTCGGTTATCTCCTGACTTTGGCGCCGGATCTCACCTTGCAGGATTCCGGCGAGCTGGCTGTGGGCTCCTATTACGCCGGCGTGCCGCACCCTCCCGGTTATCCGGTCTGGACGCTCTATACCTGGTTGTTCACCGTGCTGATCCCTGTGTCTAACATCGCGTATCGGGTGGCCCTGTCGTCGGCCGTGGCCGCCGCATTGTCCTGCGGTCTTCTCGGCCTCATGGTCTCACGCGGAAGCAGCATGATGATCGAAGGGATTCCCGATGTGAAGAACCTGGACCGGCGGTGGGAGAACTTGATCTGCATCGTCTCGGGCTTTGTCGCGGGCATGCTGCTGGCTTTTAACGGCTTCTTCTGGAGTCAGGCGGTCATCGTCGAGGTTTATACGCTCAGCGTCCTCTCTCTCATGGCCGTTCTTTGCTGCCTGTTGCGATGGGTTTACGCCCCGCAACAACGGCGTTATCTCTATATTGCCTTCTTCCTTTTCGGACTCTGTTTTACCAATCACCAAACCCTGATCGTTGCCGCCATGGGGATCGAGGTGGCCATAATGCTGGTGCATCCCGCCTTGGGGAGAGACCTTTTCTTCGCAAACAGCGTCATTTACCTGATCGGTCTCTTCGCTAAGGCCAACCACAGCTTGACCACCTTCGACAACAACCTGCCCCTGTTCATGATCTACAACGTGATTGGCCTTGGCTCCATGGCCACCTGCGCCTGGCTGATCCTGAAAACCCGCAAGTTAATGACGGAATGGAAATCCTTGCTGATCATGGGTGGCCTTTGGGTACTCGGCGCCGCCTTCTATTTCTACATGCCGATCGCCTCGATGACCAATCCGCCCATGAACTGGGGATATCCGCGCACGGTCGAGGGCTTCTTTCACGCCCTCACCCGAGGTCAATACGATCGCACCAAGCCCACGAACGATGCGATGGTGTTCTTTAACCAAATCCGCATGTATAGCGAGGGCGCCATCGAAGAGTTCAATGCCGTTTACCTCCTGATTGGATTCCTGCCGTGGTTTTTCTTCCGCCGCATGCAAAAACGAGAGCGGGATTGGATGATTGGCCTCCTGGCCATTTATCTTTGCCTTTCGGTCCTGCTCCTGATTCTGTTGAACCCAACCACGGATAAACAAAGCCGCGACCTCACCAAAGTCTTTTTCTGCGCATCCTACGTCATGGTCGCCATGTGGATCGGATACGGACTGACAATCCTGGCCTCCTACCTGGTCTGTCACTACCACGAGGCCCGGCGTTGGTCGCTCTACGGAGCGGCCGCCGGAGCGGGTCTGGCCCTGTATTCACTCATGAAAACGGTCTCCGAGGTCAATAATCCGCTCGTTCTATACACGGCGGTCTTCGGCCTGATTCTCGTTGTAGCCTTCATGGGACTCTTGCTTCTCGCGCGACAACAAGCGCCCATGATGAACATCCTCGTCCTGTTCGCCCTCATGCCAACCTACACCATCCTCTCCCATTGGTGGGATAACGAACAGCGCGGACACCTCTTCGGCTATTGGTTCGGTCACGACATGTTCACGCCGGATATGGTCGGCGCCGACGGCAAGCGCATCTATCCCGACATGGCCCGTGACGCCGTCCTATTCGGCGGCACCGATCCTGGCCGTTTCTGCCCCACGTACATGATTTTCTGCGAAAGCTTCATTCCGGCCCACAAACGGCTGGATCCCAATTTCGATCGCCGCGATGTCTATATTATTACTCAAAATGCCCTGGCCGATGGCACCTACCTGAACTACATCCGAGCCCACTACAATCGCAGCGCCCAAAAAGATCCTGTCTTCTTCGAGGAATTATTCAAAACCAAGCTGGTCGCCCCTTTGGATACATTCTTTTTGGGGCTTGGCGACAAAATCGAAAAACGGCGACGCGAACAAGGCGTCTATCCCCCCAAGGAAATCATCACACCCTCGCCCGAAGACTCCCGGAGAACATTTGACGAGTACATGGAGGATTTTCAGAAGCGCTTGGCGGCCAATCAATTGAAACCAGGCGAGGATTTTCGGATCATCGGCGACAAGATTCAGGTTTCGGGTCAGGTGTCCGTCATGCAGATCAACGGATTGCTGACCAAGGTCATTTTTGATCGCAATCCCGGCCATGAATTCTATGTGGAGGAAAGCTTTCCGCTGGATTGGATGTTTCCGCATTTGACGCCATTCGGCATCATTTTAAAAATTAACCGGGAGCCTGTGGCCGAATTCACCGATGAAATCGTCAGCAAAGACCACGAGTTCTGGAGCCTCTATTCGAAGCGCATGATTGGCAATTGGATCACCTATGAGACATCCATCAAGGAGATCTGCGATTTTGCCAAACGCGTTTATCTTCGGGGCGATTTTCGGGGATTCACGGGCGATCGCCGGTTTATTCGCGATGACGATGCGCAGAAGGCCTTTTCCAAGCTGCGCAGCGCCATTGCAGGCGTCTACACTTGGCGTTTAACCAACGCCGCCAAGACCGAGGAGGAACGCCAGCGACTCAGGCGGGAAGCCGAGTTCGCGTTCAAGCAAGCTTATGCTCTTTGTCCGTTCAGCCCGGAAGCCCTGTTCCGCTTTGTCCCCCTTTTGGCGAGCGACAACCGGCTTGAAGACGCTCAACTCTTGGCCGAGACCTGCCTGGAATTCGATCCGGAAAACCGTCAAGTCAACGAACTGGCCAAGAATTTGAAGGACGCCGTGCAATCGCAAGCCAGTGTCGGCCGCGTCCAGGCGCAGCTCATGGAATATCAGCGCCAGTATCAAACCAATCAGACGAATGTGCAGCTGCTCTTCAACATCATTTCGTCCTACATTCAATTGCAGCAAACCGGCGCGGCGCTGTCGCTGCTCGATCAGGTCCTGACCCGAGGCCCGGCGGATGTGAACACCCTCTTGAGCGCCGCAACCGTCTATTCCCACCTCGGTCAGATGCCCAAACTCGAACAAGTCCTCCAGCGCCTCGCGGGCCTTCTGCCGACGAATCCTGAAGTCTGGTTCGATCTGGCCGGAACCCAGGCGGCTCAGAACAAAAACGCGGAAGCCCTGAATTCCCTGGCCCAATGCATGGTGCTCAATGCCCAACGCCTGACCCAGCAGCCCGGGTCGAAGAACCTCCAGGAAGTCGCCGCCCAGGATCCGCGGTTCAGCAATCTGCGGTCGCTGCCCGAGTTCCAGAAGCTGGTTACTCCAAAATAACCGCCCGGCGATTCCCATCATCATCCGCTCGCCCTTCCACAAAACCAGTCTGATGGAATTGTGAGTCGAGGAATGAACAAGCGCGCTGATCCCGCCGTCTATTGACTGTGGGCGGTCGATCTCAATGGGAAGAGAGCCGCACGAAGTTTGCTGCAACTTTTGATCGCACGGCGTGTTTCCTGATATGCGATGCCCATTGATCCATTATCGGTTCCGGAAACACCCACGAGGGAACCAACACGGGAAGATATGGACAACAAGTCAAAGGATTTGGTGACGCAGGCCATTTGCTATGGATACTTTCTGGCCCATCATCATCAACTGGCTCGCGAGCGACAACGGGAGGATCATCTTTATGCCATCCAGGCGGCCCGCCAGTCCTGGCCCACCTGGCAATACTATGCCGACCGTTTCCTTGATACTGTTCAGGAGGAAGCCGATCCTCGATCGCCTCAGAATTAACCTTCTTGACGTTCGGCCCTATGCATGGGTTGAACCGCATACTCCGCGGCCGACGCATCGAGTCCGTTTTAGTAGCTCATGGGCAACGGATCCAACCACACTCGTCCAATCCCGGGGGGCGGGCTGTCGGAACAGGCGCATCGTCGGATACCATGGACTGTCTTTCCGTTCCAACAGCCACCGCCATTCGGCCGCATAAGGGAGCAATGTCCAGACGGGCTTGGCCATGGCCCCCGCCAAATGCGCCACGGCGGTATCCACCGAAATCACCAGGTCCAACCGGCTGATCAGCGCGGCGGTGTCCGAAAAATCACGCAACCGGGAACCGTATTCCTGAATGCGATGACAGGCGCCATTCCGGCCCAATTCGAGGACGGCGGGTCCCACCTGCAAACTCACGAATTGGACATTTGGCAATTCCAACAGGGGACAGAGCTGGTCCAGGCTTAAAGACCGATTGCGTTGGTTGGCAAAGCTGATGTTTCCCGCCCATGCCAAGCCAACCTTCAGGCCTGGCAAAGAGCTTACCTCCTGCCATTTGGCGTTTCGCTTCGGCACATGAAGATAGGGCGCTTCAGCCGGAACCGTGTCCAAAGTGGTTCGAAACAATCGGGGCAGGCTCAGCAGAGGAACATGCAGATCGTATTCCGGAACCGCGGCTCCTTGAGCCACTACGACCAACCCTCCCCCGCCTGGAAAGCTTCTCCCATCGCCACTCGGAAGGGTATCGGAATCTCCGAGGAGCGAACACATCAACTCGGTCAAGGAGGGTTGACACTCGAGGATGACTTCTGCTCCGGCCTGGATGAGGTGAGGAACATATCGGCAGAATTGCAGCGTGTCACCCAGGCCTTGTTCGGCGTGAACCAGAAGCCGTTTGCCCTCGAGCGTTTCTCCCCGCCAGGCAGGCGAACGAAACACGCGCGAGCGTTGGGCAAAATCCCCACGTTTCCACCGCCATTCATATTCCTCCCATCCCCGGTTCCATTGTCCCAGAAGCAACAAGGCAAACGCCAGATTCCAATGGATCTCGGCCGAGTCTGGCGCGCGCAAGAGTGCTTGTTGGTAGAAGTCAATAGCTTCCTGAGGCCGTCCGAGTTCGCGGAGCAGCGAGGCGTAATTGCTCATGAGCGGCGGGGAATCGCCTTGAAGCATGAGAGCGGTCCGCAGATGATCCTCGGCTTGCGCCAGCTGCCCATCCGCCCGGAGAACCCGGGCCAGGTTGTTGTGAGCGGAGGCGGAATTCGGGCGGTCTTGAACAACCCCACTCAAGAGGATGAGAGCTTCGTGGATCTCACCGAGCTCGCCCAAGGCCACCCCCAGGTTTTCCCGCGCTTCCCACGACCTTGGCTCGATCGCCAACGCTCGACGATAACTTTCGACTGCGTCGTTCAAACGGCCGCTCTCCTGAAAACAGAGCGCCAGGTTGTAGTGAGCGGCAAAGGACATCGGCGACCGCTCGACTGCCTTCTTAAAAAAACCGAGCGCCTGCTCATGATTCTGTTTTCTCAGCGCCTGAAGGCCCATGTCGATCAAGGAAACCCCATCGTGATGACTGTCGCTCGGTGCCGCCGATATCCTGCCGGGCGTGCCTGCATCCCTGCGTCTCAATAAAAGCGCAAGGTCACCTCTCACCCGCCTGATTACGGGATCCCAATCGCCAGAGACGGACTGTCGGTACAAACGCAGGCTGGGATACCACGGACTATCCTCGCGATTCAGCAACCATCGCCAGTCGGGCACCCGAGGCAGCAACACCCAGGCTGGCTTCCCCAATGCCCCCGCCAAATGCGCCACAGCCGTATCCGCCGTGATGAGGAGATCCAATTGGATTAGGACGTTTGCCGTGTCAGCAAAATCCTGGAGCTGCGGACTCAAATCCATCGGCCGCTTTGGCGCGGGCAGATTTTCAAGCTCTTGAGCCCGCGCCCCCACCTGCAGACTGTAAAAAGTTGCGCCCGGCAACTCGAGCAACGGTTCAAATTGGCCCAGCCGCAAAGAACGATTGTGGTCATTCGGATGTTGGGGATCCCCAGCCCATACCAATCCCACTTTCAAATGTCTTCCCTCGGCCAAGATCCGAGCTTGGATTCCCGAAGTTGCGTCGAGGTACGGAACCTGGGACGGAATATGATGAGCATCAGTCCCGAAAATTCGCGGCAGGCTCAGCAAGGGCACCTGGAGATCATGCTCGGGCACGGGGTCGCTGTTGGCCACCAGTTGATCCACACCGCGCAGGGTTTGCATCAGCCGAAACAAGGGGGGCTGACAGCTCAAGATCACGCGTCCTCCCAGGCCCTTCACCAGGGGAAGGTATCGGACAAACTGCAGCGTGTCGCCATGGCCCTGCTCACACCATACGAACAGCGACCGGCCTTGGAATGCTTCTCCGCGCCACAGCGGCCGTGTCATCCTGGCCAGATCGCCATGATAATTCTCCAAGAGCAAGCGCCACTCATATTCCTTCCATCCTTGTTCGTAGTCCTCGAGCAGCAACAAGACCAATGAAAGATTCCAGTGCGCGCAGGCGTGATCCGGTTGATGGGCCAAAACGCCCCGGTAAATGGACGCCGCGGAGCCATACTCGCCCGATTGAAACCGAACCAAACCCAAATTAGATTGGAAATCTGGATTGCCAGGCTCCAATCGGAGCGCGAGCCGGAAGGATTCCTCGGCGCGATCCAAGTCGTTCGTCTGCACAAAGGATAATCCCAAGTTGCTATAGAAGGCCGCGCGGCTCGGATTTCGGGTGATGGCTCTGGCAAAGTAGCCTGCGGCCTCATGTTCTTTCCGGGCCTTCCGGGCCAACAAACCGAGCAGATTCAGCGCGTCGGCATGACCAGCGTCTTGCGTCAGAAGACCGCGACATAAAGCTTCCGCCGAGCGCCACTGGCCTTCACGATACAACCTCTCGGCCTGTTGGTAGTCAGCCGGCGTTTCCTGGATTGGGCAATCGCATGACATGGTGAGGTCTCCGACTCTCAAGCAGACATCGCTGGCAGAGCTTGTTTTTCCCGAATCAGCCGTTCCAACTCCCCCCGAATGTCAGTCAGCACAGAGGTCCAATCCCCCAAAGATGGCTGGCGAAACAGGCGCAAAGACGGATACCACGGTGAATCCTGCCGATCCAGGAGCCATCGCCAATCCGGAGAGAAGGGAAGCATGACCCAGGTCCTCTTGTTCATGGCTCCCGCCAGATGGGCCACCGCGGTATCGACCGAGATCACCAGATCCAACTGCTCAATCCAATGAGCCGTATCGGCAAAATCTCCAATCCAGGGATGTAGGGGAATCATCTTGGTTTCCGACGCCAATCGGGCCATCTCAGAGGTCTGGGGCCCGACCTGCAAGCTGTAAAAGGTGGTGCCTGGAAGCGACAGTAGCGGCAGCCAGTCACGCAAATGGGTCGATCGATTCCTGTCATTTGCATGACGGGAATTGCCAGACCATACGATCCCAACCCGCAAAAGCGATCGGGATAATCGGGGCAACCGCATATTGGTGTGGGATCCGGAGGGCTTTAAATAACAACCCGGCCACGGAATGCTGCTCAAAGTGGTCTCAAAAACGCCGGGCAAACTCAGCAACGGGACGTGGCAATCAAAGTGAGGCAATGGATCCCCTTCAACCACGAGGCAGTGGACGCCCTCCAAAGAATCGAACAGTCTCGACAGTTCCCGAGGACAGCCCAGCATGAGCCGCTTGACCCGCTGGGCTGCCAGTGGAATATAGCGCGCAAACTGGATGGAATCCCCCGCCCCCTGCTCCGTATGCACCAGCAAAGTTAATGAAGAATCGGCCTCTCCCGTCCATCGGGGTTGCGTCAACAGACGTTGCCGCAATCCGTTGCCTTCGGTCTTCAGCCGCCATTCGAATTCCTTCCACCCCCGCGCATACTCCCCTTTGGCCAGCAAACCATAGGCTAGGTTCCAGTGAGCTTCAGGATTTTCCGGAGCCAATCCCACGGCATGCTTCCAATGCACAAGGGCCTCATCGATCCGTCCTTGATCTCTCAAAACTATCCCCAGATTGCCTTGGGCGTTGGCATTGCGGGGTTCACGATGGGCCAGATTTCGATAGCATTCCTCGGCTTGGCGCAATTTTCCCGTTTTACGCAAGGCATTCCCCAGATTGAAGCGGACTTGAGGAAAGTCGTCTCGAAGCAAGAGAACCGCCTCGAAATGCGGTATGGCAGCCTCGAATCTCTCATCCCGGCTAAGCAAACAGCCCCAATCATAATGCGCCTCGACATGGCCGGGATCCAGGATCAAGGCGCGCTCAAAACAAAGCTCCGCTTCCCGATATTCGCCCAGTTCGCGAAGGATTACGCCGAGCCCGTGCTGATAGCGGGCCACTCTGCCTTGAAACGCCGCCGCCCGTTCCATGTGTTCCCGCGCGCAATCCAAACGACGCTCGCTGAACGCCTGAAGCCCCAGGCCAAACTCGCGCGCGGCCCTCGATTCCACGCCATCCTCCGCGCGCATCTTGTCCGCCATCGAAGGGCGCATCGAAGCTTTTAAATTCGCATCCATGGCTCAGGTCCCGCAGCCGGGCTCTTCGATAACGTCGCCCCAGGCATTTTTTTCACCGCTCCACACGGCAGAAATGTCCTCAGACCGTGCCTGCTCAATCCATTGTCTCCGGTTGATATCCACAAAAAACCCCGCATTTGCAGCGGCCTGCGATGGTTCTGCCCCTGCAGTCCACCATTCCAAACCGCTCTACAATATGAACCAGAGCAAGCCGGATGCCGTGCGAATCCACCGCCCAAAACCGCGCCCGCCGCAGTGTCAAATTCCCGCTAAAGCTTTCGGGGATGCTGCCGATAAACTTATTGGAAACAATACGGCTGCTGGACGCCGGAAAGGGCCAGCGGGGAGAATGGCGGCAGCCCCCATGAAAAGCCGCCCACGGCAGGGATGCCGTGAAAATAATGCCCTCACAAGGGGCGACTCAATGGAAGGGGTCAGTTATGGTTATCAATACTAACATCTCGGCTCAAAATAGTGCTCGTCTGCTCACTGAATCCAACAGCATGTTGTCCAAGTCCCTCTCGCGCCTGTCCTCGGGCTCGAAGATCGTATCGCCGGAAGACGATGCGGCAGGCTTGGCAGTGTCCATGCGGTTTGACGCGCAAGTGAACCGGATCGCCGCGGCCAACTCGAACGTGGGCAACGCGATTTCCTACGCCCAGACGCAAGACGGATTCATGAAAAAAGTGTCCAAGGCCCTGGATCGCATGAGCGAACTGGCCACCTTGGCCCAGGATAGCACGAAGACGACCACAGACCTGTCGCTGTATGACAAGGAGTTCCAGACCTTGAACAATTACATCAAGGACCTGGCTGGCAAGGACTTCAATGGTGTCTCGTTGTTCGGCAGCGGGAGCAACCTGCAGGTCACTACGGACAGTGACGCCAACAAGTTCACCATGGCCACCGCCGGAGCTGGAACCTCGGCCAATACCAACTGGGCCGCCGGCACCAACGGCAGCATTACGTCTGCCTCGAATGCCTCGACCGCCCTGGGGTATGTCAAGAACATGATCAATGACTTGGCGACAGATCGCGCGAATACCGGTTCGAACATCGCGCGCTTGAGCTACACGAGCGAGCAATTGGGCGTCCTCAAGACGAACGTTGCCGCTGCCAACAGCCGCATCAAAGACGTGGATGTGGCCGAAGAAAGCACACAGTTTGCCCGTTACAACATCCTCGTTCAGGCAGGCACGGCGATGTTGGCGCAGGCGAATGCCACCCCGCAATCGGCACTGCGTTTGTTGTCTTAATCCGCAGTTCCATAAACGGGTTGGTTTCAAACTCGGGCGGCGCTGGGGCGCCGTCCGAGCTCCTTTAAGAAAAGGCGAACCCCCTGAGGCCTGCCATCGGGATCGCTCCTAGTAACCGCCGCATCGCAAACCTGAAAGACAAGTCGAAATTATGAATCTGGGAATATCAGGGCTGGCTTCCGGTTTTGACTGGCAGTCGTTGGTCGAGCAAATCATGGAGGTGGAACGCGCCCCGCAACGAACTTTGCGGGCCGATCAAACCAAGATTCAGCAGCGCAACGAGGCTTATACCAGCATCAAGAGCCAGCTCCAAACCCTCCAGACCAAGGCCCAAGCCCTCAAAGAAGCCTCGCTTTTCGACAGCCGCGCCCCCGCGATCTCGGACAGCACTATCGCCTCAGCCACCAGCAGCCCCGGCGCAATCCAGGGCGCTTTTTCCTTCCACATCACCCAACTCGCCACCGCCGCAGTCCTCCAAGGCGCTTCAAACGTCGGCGCCAACCTGCATTCCACCGACATCACCGCCTCCAGCCCGGAACCCGATTCCAGCCCGACCCTGGAAAACGCCGGCTTCGCCCTCCCGGTGACCGGAGGCACGTTCACCCTCAACGGCAAAACCGTCACCGTCTCAACCACGGATACCCTCAGGCAGGTGTTTAATAAGATTAAGACAGAAACCGGCATTGATGCGTCTTATGATTCCGAAACCGATACCATCAGCCTCTCCAGCGCCAATCCCATTGTCGTCGGCGGTCCGAACGACACTAGCAATTTCCTCTCCGCCGCAAGGCTGTATTTTAATAATACGGGTTCCATCACCAGTTCCGTCGCCCTGGGGGCGGCCAAACCGAATGCGGCACTCTCCGAAGGTAATTTCAACACGGCCATCCTCGACGGCGGCAGCGGCGCGGGAGAATTCAAGATCAATGGCGTGTCCATCACGTTTAACGCCACGGAAGACGGCTTGGCTAATGTCTTGACCCGCATCAACGAGTCCAATGCGGGGGTGGTCGCCACTTACGACGCGGTGAACGACCGTCTCCAACTGACCAACAAGAACACCGGCGATTCGGGCGTGGCGCTCGAGGACGTCACCGGCAACTTCCTGGCGGCTACAGGCTTGACCGCGGGCACCCTCCAACGTGGAAAGAACCTGACCTACACCCTCAACAACGGAGGAACCCTCACCAGCGCCTCGAATACCATTACGGAAGAAAGCTCTGGTCTGACGGGCCTGAAGGTCACCGCCCTCAAAGCCGGCGATGTCACCGTCCAGGTGGGCATCGACAATTCCACCATCAAAAAGGCCATCGAAGATTTTGTCTCGGAATACAATAAAACCCAGAGCCTGATCGACACTTACACCGCCAGCTCGACCGATGCCAAAGGCAAAGTCACCGCCGGAGTCCTTGCCGGCGACCTGGACGCCAGCGACATCGCCCGCAGCCTCCGAGGCATGCTGAACAGCTCAACCTCGGGCCTGACCGGCTTGATCCAACGCGTCGATCAAATCGGTTATACCACCAACAGCAATAACGACACCATCAACCTGGAAAACGCAGGCCGGCTCGAGGATGTCATCAGCAAAAACCTCAATGGCCTCAAGGAATTCTTTTCCCATGAAACCGGAGGTCTGGCCTCCCGCCTGGATCAGTTCATCGAAAAAACCATCGGCGATGGCGGCACCCTGGTCAAACACCAGGATATGCTCACTGAACAATCGGGAAAAATTGACGTCCAGATTACGGAGCTGGAGCGGATCGTTCAGATGAACCAGGAGAGAATGACAAACAGCTTCATTGCCATGGAAGAGGCCCAGGCCAGGATTAATCAACAATTGGCTTACCTCCAACAACAACTCGGCATCAGCTAAAACCAACCTTTTCACGGCGACTGTCCAGGAATCCCATAGGCACGGCCTTCGGATTGCCCGGAATCATTCTCTTGTCACATCGCAAACGGGAGTCCTTCCATACAAAGGCCCCTTAATTTTTTTCCAAGCCTTCCGATATAAAAGCATGTTTGCCAATCCGGATTCTCTGCAAAAAAAATCGCCGGTCCGCATCCTCCTGGACGGTCAGGCGGTTTCTTTTGACAGAAAGGTGACGGAATCTTTGGCCGCCATCCGAACTCAACTCGAGCTTGCCGCCCTTCGAAAAGAACGGGTTTTGTCTGTCCTACGGGTCGATGGAGTCGAAGTCAGCCTGATCCACCCCCCCGTTCTTCATCACGGTTTTAAGACGGTGGAAGCGGAGTCGATCAGCCTGCTGGACTACAGCCGGATTCTGCTCCGCCGGGTCCAGGATCAGGTGCATCTGATTCGCCGTCGCCTGGAAGCCCTCGTGCTTCTCGTGTTGATCAACGACAGCAGGACGATCGACTGGCTTTGGCGCGGGCTCCTCTCGGATCTTCAGGTTCCCCTGATCAAACTGGGATTCCTGCAAGAGTTCTTTTCCGCCCCCAACGATCAGCTGGAAATGGAACTCCGTGTCCTGAATTCGCACTGGCAGGAGTTCCGGCTTCTCTGGCAGCGATTGGAGGGAGTCTATGCCCTCCGAGACAATTTGGCCTTGTCGGATGCCCTGGAGCACGATTTACTGCCCTGGGTGATGCGCTTGCAGCGAAGCCTCACCCAACTGGCACGGTTCGGCTTTGATCGATGAACTCCGCAAAACTTCATGGCTTCGCCGACCTGGTTCTCCAGGCGTGGCGCCCGCTGCTGAATCAGCGGCTGTTCCTGCTCCTGCTTCTCCTGTGCGGTGGTTGCGCGATGCCCAGTGCCAAAAACCGGATCATCGGCCCTAGCTACAGCCCCACAAATGTGAATCTGGCCCAAAAACAAATGCCCCCACAATTGCGCCGGGTCGCGGTTCTCCCCCTGGCCAATCGTCTCAACGATTCTGAAAGTGAAGCCGGACGCGAAAGCCTCCAGCCTGTCCTGCTGGCTGAATTGAGCAAAACAGGACTGCTCGATACCGCCTTCGTCCAGGAAAACGACCTGCGCCAATGGTCGGGCCGCGCAAAATGGTCCGCCGAAGAACGACTGCCGACCAGCCTTCTCAAGAAAATCAGGGAACAAACAGGCGCGGATGGCGTCTTGTTTTGTGAATTAACCACTTATCGCCCTTATCCCCCCCTATCCGTGGGCTGGCGCTTTAAGCTGGTCGATTGCCAGGAAGCCAAAATCTGGTGGTCGATCGACGAAGTGTTCGACGCAGGCGATCCCACCGTCGCCAACGCCGCCCGGCACTATTACAACGATCATATGCAGCAATCCATCCCCCTTCAAGACTCCCAATCCATCCTCAGCTCCCCGCGGCGCTTCGGTCAATACACCCTCCACGCCGTCTTCTCCACCCTGCCTTCTCGATAAGAAATTGGCTAAAGTTTTTCCCGTTCTTGCCGATATATATCACGGTGATTGAATACGATGCTATCAAGTCGCACGCCTGCCAGAAATAGTGAAAATCGTTATGCAAATTGATCCCAATATGAGCGTGGGTTCGGTAGCCAGAATGGACTCAAGATCCCCGGCAGCCACTAAAAATGTCTCCAATTCCGATCAGGCCGCTTTTGACCAATCTCAGGCCCTCGAAAACCAGTTTAATAATACTCCCGATGTGAGAGCCGATCTCGTCGAACGCGCCGTATCCCTCATCGGCCGCGTGGACTACCCCCCTCCCCAAGTCATCCGACGCCTCTCAAACCTCCTCGCCATGAGCATCGATCCCAACGATTAGCCGCCCCCCTAACTCCCCATGTACCGCCCCAACCCCTGGAAAACCTACCAGCACGCCGCCACCCAAACCGCCAGCCCCGGCCAGTTGATCCTCATGCTCTACGACGGCGCCATCCGATTCCTAAACCAAGCCGAACAAGGCTTCCAACTCGAGGATCCCGCCGATTTCAACCAAACCATCAATAACAATATCCTCCGAGCCCAGGCCATTATTAGTGAGCTAAACTACTCCCTGAACATGGCTCAAGGCGGAGAGCTGGCTCGAAAAATGCGCTCCCTCTACGACTATTTCGACAGAAAATTGATGGACAGCAACTTGCGAAAAGACTCCTCCGGGGTTCAGGAGGTAAACCACCGCCTTCAAATTCTCCGTAACGCCTGGGCCGAGATGCTCCAAGGCCGAGGGCAGGAAGCTTCGGCCAACGTCGAATATAGTTCCATGGCTGCCACAGCCTGATCGTCTCCGGCACCGCACCGTCTGTCACTCGCTTTCCTCTGTTCCTACTCTCCCTCCAGGATTTTGACCTGATTTGATACACTCGCTCTGTCCAAGTGTCTAAAAACAGGAATTCATCAGTGAGCACTCGGCTTTCTCCGGGACGATGCCAAAACCTGGCAACAAGCATAGTTTTTATATTTTATTTATTCACAGTAGATTATGATTTTATGCCGTCGGTTTGATTTTCATATTGGCCTCGAACCATCTCGTTTCTGAGAAAAACAACAGGTTGGAATGAGAGTTGCTTCGAGGAGATTTCAGAAAGAACGGGGTCTGAAGAAGAAAACTGATAGACCACCATCACTTTCCCGAGACGGAAACGGAGAATTATGAGCGCACGTATTGCTTTGCTGGGTTTGTATCAGGAATGGCAGGAACTGACCGATAACGAGGGATCAGCCATCCGCTTGAACGCGTGGCAGGAAGTTCGAGAATACCAGGATGCCAAGCTGCTCCTTCAGCAAAGGATCGTCGAGACCACCACAACCCTGCGGCGTGAGGTGGCCATGGGCGCTTATGATCGCCAGGAGATCGAGACGGAATTCAAGTCAATCATCAATCAGCTCATCGACATGGAAAACCGGAACCGGGAATGGCTGGCCGAGCAACGCCGGTTTGCTGAACTGCGACGGGATGAGCTGGCCCAATCGGCGCGGAACCTTCGGCAGGTTCATCGGGCTTACGTGCCCGACAAGGCTCCGGCCTGGAATTCCTACTCCTAGAAAGCCAGGCGTTTTCCAGCTTTTCGCGAAAACGCTGGTTGAAGTTCATCCTCACGCAGTCAAACGGTCTGCTCACAACTAACTCGTCAGTTCACGAACTCCAGTCTTTCTTGTTTTCGACCCATAGCCCGGGCATAAATGGGGCATGCAAGAAGACGTCCCGAAACTTGATCCTCAGGCCACACGCTGTCCCATCCCGATCGTGGGTTATGATCGGATTCTCATGGCGCATGGAGGAGGCGGCCGTCTAACCCATCAGTTGCTGGAAAAAGTCTTCATTCCGGCTTTTGGCAATCCATTGCTGAACGCCCGGCATGACGGTGCGCTCCTGGATGTCGGCGGCGTCCGGCTGGCCTTTTCGACAGATTCCTACGTGATTCATCCGCTCTTTTTTCCCGGGGGAGATATTGGATCGCTGGCGGTGAATGGAACCGTCAATGATCTGGCGATGTGCGGAGCCCGCCCGCTTTATCTGAGCGCGGGCTTTATCCTCGAAGAAGGCCTCCCGATCGAGGTCCTGCAGCGCATCGCAGCTTCCATGCAGGCTGCGGCCCGCGAAGCCGGCGTGCAATTGGTCACAGGAGACACCAAGGTGGTGGAGAAAGGCAAGGGGGATGGATTGTTCATCAATACCGCCGGCATCGGTCTTGTGGATTCCGGACGCGAAATCCAACCCTCTCGCGTGAAGCCCGGAGATGTCATCGTGCTCAGTGGCGATATTGGGCGCCATGGCGTGGCCATCATGGCGGCCCGCGAAGGCTTGGCCTTTCAAACCACCCTCACCAGTGATTGCGCCCCCTTGGCGGCCCCTGTTCAATCCCTGCTCCTGTCCGGCCTGGATGTCCACTGCCTCCGGGATCTTACCCGGGGAGGGCTGGCCAGCGCGCTGGTGGAAATCGCGGAATCTTCCCAGACGGGCATGGTCATCGACGAAAGCTGCATTCCCCTTGATGACCAGGTGAGAGGCGCCTGTGAAATGCTGGGATTGGATCCGCTCTACGTGGCCAACGAAGGCCGTTTTGTGACCCTGGTTGCGCCTCAGGATGCGAGCCAAGCCGTTCGAATCCTCCAACAGCATTCCGCCGGCAGAGGCGCCCTGATCATCGGCCGGGTTGAATCGGGCCCTCCAGGTTCCGTGGTCCAGATGAATCGCCTGGGCACCCGGCGGTTGATCGAACGGTTGAGCGGAGAGCAACTGCCCCGCATCTGCTAACTAGGTGCCATCCGCCGGCTCGTTGCTCGCATAATAGGCGTCCACCCTCGCCGCGACATCCCTGAAACCGATGTCCGTCTCGTAGATCCTTTTGAACTGCTCCACGGCATCCTCTTTTCGACCCATCATTTCCAGGGCGCATCCCAAGGCGTAGTGCAATTCCTTCTTCTCTTCGTCGAACACCAACTTTTCTTTTAAAGCACCCTCGTATGTCCGCGCAGCCAAATCATACATGCGTTTCTTGAAGAAACATTGCCCGAGAAGAAACATCGCCTGATTGCGCCGATGAGGATTCGATACGGCCTTCTGAAGCTCCTGGATCGCTTCGTTGATCCTGCCAGCCTGAAAGTAAAGCTCCCCCAGCTCGAATCGGAACTGAAGGTCGGTCGGGTAACTCTCCACCCGTCGCCGGCATTCGGAGATCTGAAAATCGCGACGGTCCGCCTCCAGCTTTGCCAGAGCTTCGGCTTGCTGCGGATCCTGGCGATCCAGCTGCCGGATGGCCTGGTCGTATCTTCGGAGTTGGAGATCGGCCATCGCTTTCTCCAGAGACGGATCCTTGCCCATGCCTGATTCGGCAATCCGCTGATAACACTCGAGAGCGATGTCAAACTCTCCTTTTTCCGCGTGGAGCTCGGCCAGAGATCGGAGGAGCTTGAGGTTATCGGGTTCCTTTTCCAGACGAGCCCGGTATTCCTCAATCAGGCCATCGGCGACCTCGCCGGACTTCACCACCCGTTGTTCCTGTTCCAGTTTTGCCGCCTGTTCCTTGTCCCGGATCACATCCCGATAGGATCCCGAACCATCGGCAAGGGCATCATAGCCGCCCTCCTGCATGGTCTTGCTGGCCGAAAAATCCTTGAGGGCTTGAACCACCTCCTGGTCATCGGGGAAAGCCTGCGCCAGCTGGCTGTACAGGGTCTCCGCGCGTTGGGTGAATCCGGCTTTGACCAACGTGGCGGCCAGTTTCATCGCCACATCGCGGTCCTGCGGCGCGTTCTTGAACAGGATCTCCAGGGATAGGATGGCCGTGCGCGGAAAATCCAATCCCAATGAGGCTTCAGCCACTAGCTTATGGGCCGTGCTGTTGCCCGGATCATTATTCAGGATCTGCTCCGCCACGGACAGGGCTTCCAGAGGATTGTTGCGCATCGCCAATTGGGCCTTTGCGAGCAAGGGCGAATTGCTCACCGCCCCAAAGGCCTTCTTGAAAAAACCGGTCCCGCTGCCGGCCCGCTTGAATTGGGCCGCGCGCAACGCCTCCCGGCAATCGTAAAAGCCGGGTTCGTTCTGAAGGACCTGACCCAACAGGGAAACGGCATAATCCCAATTCTGCCGAGTCAAGGCCATTTTGCCTTTTTCATACTGCTCGCGCCAGTTGCGCGGTATCTCGTGAGCACTCTTTTCAGGCATGGCAAACAGGTTATCTCGCACGCCCCAAAAATCCAAAGCAAAATCCAATTTTTACATTGGCAGAATTCCCTGGGGACGTTCTATTCATCTGCGTTATGGGCAATACTCGCACGCCACAGTCCGAATCATTCAAACCTTGCCACGCCCTGGCGGTTGCCGTCGAAGCCGCCGAGACCGCAGGCCGGCTCTTGCGCCAACATTGGAGAACTCCCAAGAAGATCAATGAATCCCAGGCGCATGACCTGAAACTGGAGCTGGACGTCCGTTGTCAACGCCAGATCACCCGGCGGCTGCGCCAGGCCTTCCCGGAGATCGCCCTCCTCGGCGAAGAGGGAACCGCCGGCGATGACACCGCTCCCCTCCGCTGGGTCGTCGATCCCATCGATGGCACGGTCAATTACGCCTACCAAATTCCCCACGCGTGTGTTTCCATCGCCCTCCAACACCGGAAGGTTCCACTTCAACCCGGAAAAACCTCCGCACCTTACCAAACCCTCGCCGGCGTGGTCCACGACCCCTTTTGCCAGGAAACCTGGTCCGCGGTTCGCGGTCATCCCGCCCGATTAAACAATAGAATCATTCACGTCAGCGCCCGCAGCCGCCTCTCCGAGGCTGTCGTCTCCGTCGGCTTCGCCAAGTATGACGCCAATCTTCGGCATATGCTCCCGGGCTTTCAAAACCTTGTCCCCCGTGCTCGCAAGGTGCGCATCATGGGGTCCGCGGCTTTGGACCTCGTCTATGTCGCGTGCGGCCGCATGGACGCCTATGTCGAGGCGGGGGTACGTCTGTGGGATATCGCGGCGGGCGGCCTGATCCTGGAATGCGCCGGAGGTGACTTCTTTCACCGGCCTCTCAGCGGTGATCTGTGCTATTATGTCCTGGCCAACAATGGCCGCCTGCGAGGCTGCCTCCAGCGTCTCTGCGGTTCTCCCTCCTCCAACAACAACTCCTGAACCAAGAAAGGCAACTCTAATCATGTCGGTGAATATCGAGATCGATTATCTGGGTGACCTGCACTGCCGCGCCCTGCACGGGCCCTCCCAACAGACCCTGACCACGGATGCGCCGGTCGATAACGGCGGCAAGGGCGAGGCCTTTTCACCCACCGACCTGGTCGCCTCCGGTCTGGGAGCCTGCCTCGCGACCATCATGGCCCTGGTCGCCCGCCGCAACAGCTACGACCTGGCCGGCACCCGCCTCCAGGTGACCAAGGAAATGACCGCCGATCCAGTCCGACGAATCGGCGCCCTCCGGGTTTCCGTGCATGTTCGCTCCACTCTGTCTCTCCCGCCAGCCGAACGACTGAAACTCGAAGCCGCCGCCATGACCTGCCCCGTCAAACAAAGCCTGCACCCCGACGTGAAGGTCTCCGTCGAATTCTCCTACGGACAACCGTGAGCATGCGCTCCATGATGAAGGAGCGCCCTCAACCCGATCGCGGGCGAAGATCCGGGATCCCCTTTAGACAAGATCCCGGCCGGTCGTCGTGATGGTCAACTGCCCGTGCTTGATCCCCTTCGCCGTGGTCAGGTGCTCCGCCATCGTCTTGATGGCTTGCGCCCGCCCGCGCACCACCAGAACCTCCAGGCAATTGTGATGATCTAGGTGCACATGAAGCGTCGAAATGATGCATTCCCGGTAATCATGTTGCATCCGGGTCAGGATCTCCTGCAGGTGCGGTTTGTGATGATCATAAACCAGGGTGATTGTCCCCGCAATTTCCTGATCTCCATACTGCTGGTAATGATCAACAATCTGCCCTCGGATCATTTCCGCGACCGCCATGGATCGAGTGGCGTAGCCCTTGGCGCGAACCATGGTGTCCAACTGCTTCTGCAGACGCGGCGGCAGCGATACGCTAAAACGCGCCACCTTCTCGTGAGAGGAAGTCTTCATAATCAGGCCGCCGTGGATCCTTCCATTTTGAAGTTTCGGTTCTGTGTGGCCCGCTTCCGATCGGTCTCGTCCAAAATCCTTTTGCGCAGACGCAGATGCTTGGGCGTGGCCTCCACATATTCATCCGGACCAATGTACTCGAGCGAACGCTCCAGAGATAGCTTCAAAGGCGGCTCCAGGTGGATCCCCACCCCTTCGCCCTTCGAACGCATGTTGGTGAGATGCTTGGTCTTGCAGGGATTCACCGGAATATCGTTGTCTCGCGCGTTTTCGCCCACGATCATGCCCTGATACACCTGGTCGCCCGGTTCCAAAAACAGCCGTCCCCGCTCCTGGATCTGGTTGAGAGCGTAGCTGGTTGCCGCGCCATCCTCGATGCTCACCAGCGATCCGTTCTTGCGCGCCGGGATCTCCCCGCGGTCCGGCCCATACTCGTGAAACAAATGACTCATGACCCCCATCCCGCGGCTCATGTTCACCAAGTCTGTTTCAAAACCAATCAGGCCGCGCATCGGAATGATTGCCTCAATGCTGACTTGGTCCTGATGATGAGCCATGTGCGCGATCTCAGCCTTCCTCCAAGCTAGGTTTTCCAGGACCGCCCCCATGTATTCCTGCGGAATCTCCAAAAACATGCGCTCAAGAGGTTCCTGCATATTCCCCTGTAAATCCTTCTTCCAAAGCACTTCCGGACGCGAGACCAGCACCTCGTAACCTTCGCGCCTCATCTGCTCAACCAAAATGGCAATCTGCATCTCCCCCCGCCCGCTCACCGCAAAGACCTTGGCGTCTTCGGTCGTGCTCACGCGCAAGGCCACATTGGTCCGGATCTCCTTCACCAATCGCTCCCAAATGTGCCGCGCCGTCACCAATTTGCCGTCCTGACCGGCCAGCGGCCCATCGTTGACCGCAAACTCCATCTGAATCGTGGGGGGATCGATCGGCTTGGATGGCAAGGCCTGCCGTTCCGGAATGTCCGCCACGGTCTCCCCAATGAATACATCCTCAAATCCCGTCAGCCCCACAATGTCCCCCGCATGCGCCTCCGGAATCTCCACTCGCTTCAAACCCTCAAAATGGTAAATACATGTAATCTTTCCCTGACTGATGCCGCCATTGGCATGCAAACAGACCGCATTGTCCCCCTGCTTGATCTTCCCCTGGTAAATCTTTCCAAACGCAATCCGCCCCAGGTAATCGCTGTAGTCCAGGTTCGCCACCAGCATCTGAAATCCCTCGCCCGCCCGCGCCCGAGGCGGTGGCACGTGCTTCACTATGATGCTAAACAACGGCTCCATCGAGTCACTCGCCTGGTCCAACTCCAGCTTCGCGTATCCCTCCTTGGCGCTCGCGTAAACAAACGGAAAATCCAACTGCTCGTCCGTCGCGTGCAGTTGCATGAACAGGTCGAATACCTGATCCAACACCCCTTTGGGATTGGCATGCTCCCGATCGATCTTGTTGATCACTACAATCGGTTTCGCCCCCGATTCCAGGGCCTTGCGCAATACAAAACGGGTCTGCGCCTGCGGCCCGTCCGCCGCGTCCACCACCAGCAATACCCCATCAATCATGCTCATCGCCCGCTCCACTTCCCCCCCGAAGTCAGCGTGCCCCGGCGTGTCCACAATATTGATGTGATAGTTCTTGTACTTGAATGCGGCGTTTTTCGCGCGAATCGTAATCCCCTTCTCCCGCTCCAGGTCCATCGAGTCCATAATCCGTTCCTCGGCCGCAATGGCCTGGTTCGCCCGGAAGGTGCCCGATTGCTTCAATAAACAATCCACCAACGTGGTTTTTCCATGATCCACGTGCGCGATAATCGCAATGTTTCTAATATGCTCCATAAATCGTCTTACCCTAAAAAAAGCCAGTTACTATGCGGACCCGCCCCTTCCCGGTCAAGCTTTCCAGTGTTATTTTATACTATTGACTTTTATTTATTCTTAGATTATATGTGTTTTATATGATCATGCGTTTTCTGATCGGACTGCTCGCCGGAGCCTTCCCCTGCCTAGCGGCCACCTTCACGGTGGCCTCCTATAATCTCAACAATTACCTGGATCAACCGATCGGGTCCCGCCCCGCCAAGTCCGAGGCCGGCCGGGCCAAAATCCGGGAGGGTCTGTTGGCTATCAAGCCGGATGTGCTGGCCCTCCAGGAAATCGGCGGCGAAAAAGCCCTGCGCGAGCTTCGGAATTCCCTGAGGGCCGACGGGCTCGAATATCCCCACTGGGAGCACGTGCGGGGTTTTGACACCAATATCCAGGTCGCTGTGCTCAGCCGATTCCCGATTGTGGCGCGTCGTCCTCACACCAACGAGAATTACCTGCTTCATGGACGCCGTTTTCACAGCTCGCGCGGTTTTGCCGAAGTCGATATCGCGGTCAATTCGCGTTATCAATTCACCCTGATCACGGCCCATTTGAAATCCAAGCGCCAGGTCCCCGAGGCGGACGAAGCCGAACTGCGCCAACAGGAGGCCCGATTGCTGCGAGGCAAGGTCGAAGCCCGGCTGGCATCCAATCCGAATGCCAATGTGGTGTTGCTCGGTGATTTCAACGACACCAAAGATTCCCCGTCCCTGAAACTACTTGTGGGCAAGGGACCCTCGGCGCTCTATGACACCCGGCCGGCGGAACGCAACGGGGATACCGCACCGCCTCCGGCGCCCTTCATGTCGGCTCCTCGCGTGACCTGGACCTATTTCTATGGCAAGGAAGACACCTATAGCCGGGTGGACTACATCTTGTTGAGCCGGGGGATGGCCCGGGAATGGCAACGGTCGGGAACCTATGTCCTGGCCTTCGCCAATTGGGGAATCGCCTCCGATCACCGCCCCATCGTGGCAACGTTCGAGGCGAGAGAACGATGACGATGCCCCTGGCTGGCCGTTGGCGGCGCAGCTTAGCGGGATTCGGAGATCGACTCATAAGTGGCTCCCTCCAAAACGCCGTGAGCTTTGGCGGCTTTGCGGATTAGATTTTTGAAAACACCTCGCGCGCGGCGCGAATGGTCTTCTCGATGTCGGAGGCTTCATGGGCCGAGGAAAGGAATCCCGCCTCGAACTGCGAAGGAGCCAGGTATACACCGTGCTCCAGCATCCCATGAAAGAACCGCGCAAACTTGTCGCGGTCGGAACGCATGGCTTCCTCCAAATTCCTGACGGGTTGGGAGGCAAAGTAGGTGCAGAACATGGAGCCGCACCGGTTGAATTGCACCTCGGTTCCTGTGGTTCGCGCGGCCTCGACCAGCCCAGTCTCCAATTGCTGTCCGCGAGTTTCCAGCGCTTGATAGGCATTGGAGTGTTGCAGTTCGTCCAGGGCGGTGATGCCGGCGGCCATGGCCAGTGGATTGCCACTCAGCGTTCCGGCCTGGTAAACCGGGCCCAGCGGAGCCAGGCAATCCATGATGTCCGCCCGGCCGCCAAAAGCCCCCACCGGCAAACCGCCCCCGATGATTTTGCCGAAACAACTCAGATCCGGGGTAATTCCGAATCGTTCCTGGGCTCCTCCCCAGGCGAGACGAAATCCGGTCATGACCTCGTCGAATACCAGCAAAGCGCCGTATTCGGAGGTCAACTCGCGCAGACACTCCAGGTAACCCGGCCGGGGCAGCCACAGGCCGGAGTTGCCGGGCACGGGCTCCAGAATGATCCCGGCAATCTGGTCCGGATGAGCGGCAAACGCCGCGCGGACGGCGTCGGGATCGTTGAAAGGAAGAACAAGCGTGTGCTGGGTAAAAGCCGGAGGGATGCCCGCGCTGTCGGGATATCCCAGGGTGAGGGCGCCCGAGCCAGCCTTGACCAGGAGCGAATCCACATGACCGTGGTAACATCCGGCGAACTTGATGATCTTGTCCCGCTTGGTAAATCCCCGGGCCAGCCGAATGGCGGACATGGTGGCCTCGGTGCCGGAATTGCAGAGGCGAACCTTTTTCACGCTGGGCGCCGCCGAGCAAATGAGTTTAGCCATGGTGACCTCCAGCGGATTGGGGATGCCAAAGCTGGTCCCCTTGAGGGCGGTCTGCTGGATGGCCTCGATGATTCTACGATGCGCATGCCCAAGAATCGCCGGTCCCCAGGTGCACACATAATCAATCAGTTCGTGGCCGTCCACATCCCAGAGATGAGCCCCTTGGGCGCGATGCACGAAAAACGGTTGTCCGCCCACGGCTCGAAAGGCTCGAACTGGAGAGTTGACTCCCCCCGGGATGTAGTTCAACGCTTCGGCAAACAAGGCATCGGATTTAAAACGGGTTGTCATACTCCACCGAATCTTGGGATTTAATAAGGGATCTTGTCGGATTTGGCTCGCCAGGCTTCAAAAACCTTCTCCGCTTCCTCTCGGAGGAGCGGAACCATCCGCATCATCCGTTGAGCCATCGGCCGGGCCAATTCCGCATAGAATAAGTCGTCATCGAACCCGGCCGCGGCGGCGTCAGCCCGCGTGCCGGCGTAGTAAACGACAGGAATTCGCGCCCAGTAGGCCGCCGCAAGGCACATGGGACACGGTTCACAGCTTGTATAGAGCTCGCAGTCATCGAGACAGAACCGCCCCAGGGCATGCCCGGCGGCGCGCAACGCCACAATCTCGGCATGCGCCGTTGGATCGAAGGTCGAGGTGACCTGGTTCCATCCCCGGCTGACCACCGCCCCGGCCCGCACCACCACGGCGCCAAAAGGCCCACCGTGATTCAGATCAAGATTCTCACGGGCCAGTCGGATCGCTTCCTGCATGAAAACCGGGTTCATGACTCATCTTAATCGGTGTTATCGAAAGGGCGCAAGCCCCCGGGGAGTCATCAATCGAAACCACCAGTCCATCAATTCAGGGCCCCAAAAAAGCCAAATCGCGGCCGCCATCGCGATATAAGGGCCATACTGAATCAGCGTCGAGGCGGGTTGATGCCGAAGACGATGATACAACATTGTGAGGCCTCCTCCGAGCGCGCCCAAAAACGCGCTGCAAATCAGGGAGAACAGCACCCCCTGCCACCCCAAAAACGCGCCAATCGCCCCCATGAACTTGACGTCCCCCAGTCCCATCGCTTCCCGCGGAATGATCAGCGAGTCCGTGACCACTTCCATGTGAGTGATCTCGGACGGATTATACTTCTGCTCCCCAACCTCCAGCACAGAAGGCGTTAAACGGACCGCCACATTCTCAAAGGATTGCTCCCCCAGCAAAACACTGCGCGCATGAAACTCCAAGGCATCCGAGGGCCGATAAAAGATATCTTCATAAGCAATCGTCTCGTCCGGCAATTGCACGCCGTTCTCACCGAAAATCACCTTGCTGTCCGGAGGCAAATCGTGCCGCTTTTTCCCAAGGAACCATTTCCCAATCCGAACCGTCGCGTAGATCAAACCCGTCCCCGCCAGGATCCCCAGTCCGCTCTGCTTCAGAGCCTCCGGAATGCTGGGCGTTTGGTGAAGTCCTGGCAGCATAGCCGAGAGGAGAAATCCGGCCACCATTCCACCCAGCGTTATTTCATCCGGGATGATAAAATGCTCATAATCAATGACAGAAGCGGCCAAGAGGCCCGCCAGGAAAAGGCTGTATACGAGCGCCAATCCCGCCGAGCCTTCACCGGCCTTCAACCAGGCGGCCAGAAACAAAAGCGCAGTCGCCAATTCCACCACCCAATACCGGATCGAGATCGAGGCGGAACAATGGGCACAACGCCCTCTGAGCCAAACCCAGGTCACCAGCGGTATGTTCAAATACCAGGGTATCGCGTAGCCGCAATGGGGACAGTGCGAAGGAGGATGGACCACACTCTCACCGCGGGGCAACCGATGAATGCACACATTCAGAAAACTCCCCACGATCGATCCGAACACAAAGAAGACCGCCGACCAAAAATGGAAAGGCACGGCTCGCCAGACTTCTGGTTCAAACATAGACGCCTTCCTCCAGGGCCCTGCGCATGACTTGAAGCGGCGCCGGTCGTCCCAGCCAGATTTCCAACGCACGCGCGCCCTGGTGCAGGAGCATGCCCAAACCGTTGGCCGAGCGGCAACCGGCCTCCCGCGCCCGATGCAGCATCGGCGTGACCGCCGGCCGATAAATCAGGTCATAAACAGACCGGGCTTGTCGCATCTCAAATCGAGCCGGGTCCCACGGTAACTCATCCTCCTGCTTTAATCCCAACGAGGTCGCATTGATCACCAAGTCAACCTCGCCAGCCGGATAGTCCAATTCGACAGAGACGCGGGGATAAGCCTGCCGGATTTCACTCCGTAGGGCATCCGCCCGGGCCTGGGTGCGATTCACCAGCCAAAGGCGGTCAATCCCCTCGCTCGCCAATCGCAATGCCACCACACGCCCCGCCCCCCCGGCCCCCAAGAGCAAAACCCGGGCTCCCTTCCACTGAATTCCCAGATCCTCCTGCAACGAAAGCATCACCGCCTCCGCATCCGTGTTGAATCCCACGCAACGGACTTCCATCGGACTCTCATCGGTCCACTCCGACATCGGCCGCCACTCTCCCCCCACAGCCCGACCTTCAAAACGGACGGTATTCACCGCACCCCAACGGCGCGCGGTCTCGTCCAACTCATCCATCAAACCTAACGCCAGCACCTTATGCGGCACGGTCAGGTTGAATCCAATGAATCCCATCCGTTTCGCGCCCGCAAGAACCTCGGATAGACCCTCCGGCCGCACGTCGAATGCCAGATAGCGCCAATCCACACCCAACGCCGCCAATGCCGCGTTCTGCATGGGCGGCGAGGCCGAATGTCGAACGGGATGCCCCAATACCGCACAATACCGAGTCCGGGCACTCATGGAATGCACTTGGTCATATGACACGCCCCGGTTATAGGCGAACCTTGCCAAACGGGAAACCTTTTTTCCCAATCTCCCGGCTTCATATTCCGATCGAGATCGGAATCGCTATCGGAATCGGTATCGTTTCGGAGGGCTCGATACTCGCCCCCTTCCTCATGAGTGTTATACCCACGATGTCCCAGCTGGGTGAGCATGACCACGACGCGGACCAGAATCGCCTTTCGGTTCGTGTTCTCATCCGTGCTGAGTAATCCGCACACCCGCAAAACATCCTGTTAAATTTCTCTTGTCCAAAAGAACAAAACTGCAACGGCGGGGCGCTGTTGCACCGTCTGTTCAATGAATTCTCCTCTCACGGAGGCACGAAGGATCCGAATCCAGATTCCCGTGGATGATCCGGGTGATGCCGTCGCGCATCAACGCCTGACCGAAGTTCAGCAGGTGCCCAGCTTGAAGCCTGTCAGTCGAAGATAAGGCAGCACCTGTTTCTTGTGAGCGGGGGGCACTCGCTCGACGGACTTCGATTCCGCGAGCACCAGGTTCCTAACAATCAGATCGGCTCGAAATCCTTCATCAAATGTTGATTGTCCTGACTTGACCCTATTGTTCTCACTTCAGTAATCGCCTAATGTTCATTCCGCCCAACGAGGTCAGCGATCGGAGCCAGCCGCCGATGATTTTCGATTTGTCTCTGAGCGTATCGGCTGGAAGCCTCCCGTTCGCTAAACTGTATGGTTCGCTTTGGTCATTCCTGCCGATCGGTTCAGATTCCGCCGAATCCATGAAGAAAGTGACTCCGGGTGTGCGGCTGTTTCCCAAACAACCTTCTCTGCCTCGCAAACCCTCACATGCAGAGAAGCATCAGCCACCAGGTCGGCGGTCTTATTCGCATTCCGATTATTGCGTGGTGCCAGCATCAACTCTGAACGTTAAGCTGGTAATCGTGATCAAGGGCAAGATGGACGCGTATCCATCATCCCTATGCACAACCACGTATGTGCGTTTCGGAGACTCTCTCGGTGGAAGGGAAATGTAATCACGATGCGGCACATCATAGCGGTCGCCGTCGGCAACCTTCAACGAAAACGGAAGACCGCGGTGAGCTGCTTCCTCAATCTGCGCGATATTCATGGC
>Ga0116153_10000125_pt1 | contig 117590 bp, 92 predicted proteins | sample AD_UKC028_MetaG_FD_89896 | JGI IMG/M metagenome (GOLD analysis project Ga0116153, IMG submission 89896) | Active sludge microbial communities of municipal wastewater-treating anaerobic digesters from USA - AD_UKC028_MetaG | ecosystem: Engineered > Bioreactor > Anaerobic > Digestate | place...
AGTTCTGGAGTCAGCGCGGTGACGAAGCCCTGCTGTGTCTCGAAACCTTCTGGCGCAACGGCCGCTGGCACCTCCTGTTCCCTCACACCGCCTTCAACCCTGCAAGAAACTGAGATGCGCCCAACTTGACAGCGTCCTCCTTTTTGACGTAGAAATTAGTCAATAAAGCATGTTCAATTTGTTGTTATGTGTTGTTTGATGGTGTTGTGACTTCTGAGGCTACTAACCTGCAGTGAATTGGGCTTGAACGCCACGGTCTGCGTGCAAAGCATACGCGCGATGTAGATTCTAAGTGAATGGCGAAACGCCATGGAGTGAGATGCAGAGGATGGCTGTCAATTGCACAAGGCCCAAGCGATTGCTGATGGCGGTCTGCGTTGTCTTGGCCTTCCATCGAGCGCCCCTATTCAGCGGCCACTGCCATGCGTCGGCCTTTCCGGAACCCCAACGTGTGGCGGCATCCCCGCTTCAAGCTTTCGATGCTGGCGGTCAGGTGCTTGTCCGGTGGGAGACCCAGTTCGAGGTTGGAGCTGTCGGTTTTGATCTCTATCGGGAATCGCAAGGCCAGTGGGTCAAAGTCAACCGCGGCATGCTGCCTGCTCAGGATTCCCTGGCGGGCGGCCGCTATGAACTGCTTGATGCCGGCGCCCCCGCGCCGGGACCGCACAGCTATCGCCTCGCCGTCACGCTGACCAGCGGCCGCACGCTCGATCTGAAGACGGACTCGCTGCTCGCCGTCGAGCCGGTTGACATCGCTCACGTCGTTACCCAACGCACCCAGCCTCGAATCCCCCCCACCCCCCCTGAAGAGACCCGCCTTCCGCTTCCGATTGTTCCCATGGCACTGCAAACGCCGGTCGATCTGCCCGCCAGTTCAGCAGCGGTGAAGATCACCACCACGGTTCAGGGCCTCCATTTTCTGAGTACCGCGACGCTCGCCGCGGTTCTGGGACAAACGACCGAGACCGTCCAGGGGTGGATTGATGGCGGGACGATCGCCCTCTCTAACCAGGGTCGAGCCGCCAATTTCGTTCCCGGCAACGGCTGGATTTCAGCCGGGAAGCTGGGCCCGGGGATCTACTTTTATGCGGAGCCTATCCTGAACAATTACACTGCGAGGAATGTCTACTGGATTCGCGGTGGGATCAACCGCTACTCGATCATCGACGGTGGCAACCCTTCCCCTGCCATCCCAGGGCCTTACACGGCGCAACTCGAGGCTGAATCGGACCAGACGCCGGGCCTGACTATTGTCGAGGATCCGGAGACCGATTTCTGGTTTTGGAAGAAGCTCACGGCGGGGAATCCGCAATTTGACACTTTCACAAGCTCATTTTCGGTCGAGCGCCTGGTGCGCACCGCCGGAACCACCGCCGCCATCCGGGTCCGGCTGTACGGGGGCAGCGCCACGCGGCATTCCGTCGAGGTGCGTCTCAACGGCGTCTTGTTGGGCGCCCACAGCTGGGCGGGCATCGCCCCGCAGGAGGCCGAGTTTCCCGTCGATGCCACCCTTGATTCGATTCTCAAGGACAGCGCCGCGGGCCAGGGCAGCAACACCCTGACCGTTCAAGCCCTGCTGCAGGAGGGAGTCTCAGCCAGCGCGGTCTGGGTCGATGGCTACCACCTGAGTTATGCCCGGACTTATTCCGCGGCATCGAGCCGGCTCGAGGCGGAAGCCAACAATAATTCCATTGTCACCGTCCCCAACTTCGGAACCGGAACCGCGGCCCCTGTCATTCTCGCTTTCGACATTACCGATGTCCGCCAGATGAACCAGATCCATAACCTGCGGATAGATCAGCTCGGGCCAGGATCGACCTGGGAAGCCAGTTTTGCACCCGACCGTCCCGCCATGCGCTTTGCCATGATTCAGCCTGTCATCAAGGCGGCGGCCCAAGTCTTGACGGCAACCAGCCTGGCAGTGGTCTATCCAGCTCATCTGTCCGATCCGGGCAACCGAGGAAGCTATGTCGCCATTGCCCCCGCGAGCTTGCTGGCCAGCGGCCAGCAACTGGCCGATTACCGAAGCAAAGAATTCCGCACCAAAGTCGTTTTGCTGGACGACATTTTCCATGAGTTCAGCCACGGGCTGGCGACGCCTCATGCCATCGCCCGCTTCATCCAGACTGCTTGCCTCCAATGGGCCATCCCGCCTCGCTACGTCGTCCTGGTCGGCGACGGCACGTGGGATTACCGCGACTTGACCGCATCTCGGGACAACTTGCTGCCGCCGCTCATGGTCCACACCCCCTACGGACTTTTTACTTCGGATTCCCTGCTGGCCAATATCAGCGGCGATGGGGTGATGCGGGTGATGATCGGCCGGTTGCCCGTGGTCAGCGCGGCTGCGTTTACCGCGGTGTTCGCCAAGATCCAGAGTTATGAAGCCGAGAGGATCGAGGGGGCGCTCAAAGCGCTCCTGGTGGCCGACCAACCGGATGGCGCCGGCGATTTCATTGCCGATATCGAGGCGATTGCAGGCTACCTCGCTCCCGCCTTCACGAGTTGCTTGGTGCATCCGAATTACGAACCCGCCGAAGTCAATGCCCCTGTCATCCGAACCGAAATTCAATCCCTCCTCAATGGAGGGATCGACATCTTCAGCTATGTCGGACACGGCGCCACCACGCAGTTTGGTGCGACTGCCGATTACTATTTGCGGGTCATCCAACCGCAAACGCTCGACCCGATCTTAGCCAACGCAGCGCGTCTACCTATTCTGGTGGCGATGACGTGCGTTGCGGGACAATACTCGTCGCCTGGATACACCAGTCTGGCCGAAGGAGTTCTGCGTGAGCCCGGAGCTGGCGCCGTGGCCGTCGTCGCTCCTACAGGGTTGTCTTATGACGATGAAGCCGTTTGGCTCAATCGCCGGATCATGGAGCTTTTCGCCTGCAACACCTCCAGCCGCCTCGGCGATGCCTTTGCTCAGTCCGCATCCCTCTACAACAGTCGAAACGCCTGGTTAACCCCCGTCTGGATCTATAATCTCCTGGGCGATCCCGCCCTCAAGCTCGTTACCCCATCTTTCACACCGGCCCTGAACCCTCTCTGATTCACCCCCATGAAAATGGTTATTGCTTTCCCCATGAAAACGACTATTTCTTTACTCACGAAAACGACTACTGCTGCCCCCATGAAAACGACTATTGCTGCAATTGCGACGGCCATCTTCCTGGCTGCCGCGGCCACCTCCCATGGTCAGGTTTTTGCCACTTATGGGCCGTGGACTTGGGCAGGAGGCAGGATCTCCTCCGACATGACTCTCGATACTCGAGGCGATCCGTCCGCTCTCTGGGTCGGCGCTGAATTCACGACAACAGGCTCGATCACGCCCGTTTTAGGTACGCCTGACGACAGCTATGACATCACGATTACTTACAACAGCGTCATTCTCGAGCTCTCATCGGCATCGGGAGTGGTCGATAGCGAGCCGGTCCAAATGCAGCTCGGTCCGATTGCATTTAATTTTACGCTCTCCATCGATCTCGATGTTCTTACCACCTATGAAATCCCATCGCTGCTCCCCGTCACGCGGATCAATTCTTACGGATTAACACTGCCATTACCCCTCAACGATACCGAGACGTTCACCGTTGCATGGATCGAAAGCAGCACACCCATAATGACGGGCACCCTCAAAAATGCGGAGTTGAATGCAGAGGCACATCTGGCGGGCTGGATCGCCGTGCCTGAACCGGCGCATTTCGCTCTGCTGTCGGGGATCAGCCTTCTTGCGGTTGCCGGATGGCGGCGGCTGAGCGGCGCGTCCGCTTCCGGAGCGCTCCGCGGGAATTGGAAATCAAGGGGGCGAAAGAGTCGATAGGATCAGCGATGCCCGGCCCCGCCGCGAGTCTTCCGATGCTGCAAGCGGCTCTGCGAAAGGCCGGGCAGGCACACGGATGGCTTGTGAGTCCGTGGGCCCTGGGCGCCAGCATTGGGCTGGCCCTAGCGTCTGCAGTTGCGGCGAGTGCCGCGGAAGTGAGTTTTCAGCACTCGTTCTCGCTCGGGCCTGGCGAGACGGCGTTTGCCTTGCCGTTGCCGCGATTCGATCCCAGTGCGCATCCCGAAACCCCTGTCCTCGAGTCTGTCCAAATCACGCTTACGGCCGCGTTCAGCGCTGGGGCAACCTTTTCCCAGGAATCGAGCGAAGAAATCGTCGCATCAGGAACCTTGTCCGCTGCGCGGGTGATGGCCACGCCGATCGGAGCCGGCCTTCTGGGGCCGGATCCGATCGTGCTGTCGTTGAACGACTCGACATCGGTTCCTGCGAGCGGATCGATCTCGACCTTTCCCCAATCGAGCGGCGCCTCGTTGGTTTCGACCTCAGATCCCGGGGAAATGCAGGATTACACCGGCTCCGGAACGGTCGGATACGACATCGATTTCATCGCGGACTATCCACCGATGGTGACTGCCGTGCCGGCCAGCGTAACCATTCTCCTATGCAACGCTCGCGTGGCCGGCCGTCTGACCGTCACCTACACTGCGGCGCCATCCGAACCCGCCAACAATACTGTGAAGTCTTTCGTTGCCAGTTGGGCTGCGCCTGGTCGTGTGGTGGTCCATTGGACGACTGGAGACGAATCGAACCTGCTCGGCTTTCAGCTCGAACGACTTTCCGCCAGTGGCCATTGGCTGCGCGTTAACGAGGAAATGGTCCCGGCCAAGGGAGGCAACCTCTCCAACGCTTACCGATTCGAAGAAGCGAATGTCTTGGAGACCGGCGAAGTCAATTACCGGTTGTTGACCGTCGGCACGGATGGCCAACCGACCGTGGCGCAGACTGCGATCGTCCAGGTCGGATTGAAGGCTGTCCTCGAATCGATCCCGAGCGGCCTCCGAGTAAGCATCCGAGGTCCTGCAAACCGGGACGTGCAGGTTGAAGCTGCCATCGATCTCGAACGCGGCCCATGGATCCAGGTGGGGGCGGTTGCCTTGGACGCCGACGGCGTGGGAGTCATCCTGCTCGAAATGTCTGAATCAGATCCCATCCGGTTCTACCGGCTGGTTCGGGAATAGGGATGTGCGCCGACTGATCCCCGGCAACCTAACTCCTTCTGACCAACCAAGCCAGGCCGCCCAAGACGCTCCAGCAAAATCGGAAGTGCTTTTTACACAAATCCTTAACCGGACAGGGGCTGGGCTTCGGCCCCGGCGCGACACTCGATTACCTGGACCTATTCCCAGGCGGAATCTGCATCCCCCGAAGGCAGCTTCCGCCCGCTCTTCCGGATCTGAGGGAAAATCCCCATGGACTCAAGCTCGGCCGCATACCCCTCGCGGAATGTCGGATATCGCAGCCTGCGAGGCGGGGCTCGACGCAGCCAGTTCAGAAGCTGGCGCGTCCCCTGGCGATAAGTGGTTTCGTAGGCGGCAGAGCCTCCCGGCCCTGCAGACACCATGTTCACGATCCAGTCGAAATCCACGAGCAGATTCTCATACCCCGCCGGATCCGCCACATCCAGCTGCCAGCCCCGAATCCTAGCCCGACTTTCCGACTTATTTCAAGGGTGTCTCGCAGCAGGCTGTGGCTGAGCAGCTTGTACTGGTAGGAAATTGGTTTTCAGAGGAGCTGGGCATGGGCGCCAGCAGGGGGGTTAAGGGGGGAGCCCCGAACCTCGGCTGACGGGCCAAAGCGCTTATGAGGCGCGCGAAAGTTCGCTGTGGCCGCGTTCGTTCCATTACTGAGCCAACCTTGAGCGAAAGCCTCTCCAGAGTCAAGAGGAAACGACGCCGGAACGACGGCGGTGGGCATGGATTTTCCGCTTCGGTGGCGAGACGACTGCCTGGGATCGCGATGGTTTTACTCAGCGCAGGCTTCCGGGCCGAAGGGCATGTCGTCGTAGAAGGGTTCCCTGATGTACTCGGATTCGAGGCGGAGCGGGGGGGCCCGATCGGTCCGCCGGACCGGGTCTTCCCAGAGGTCGAAATGTCGGAGAATCTTCTCGATCGTTTTGTCATGGTCAATCAGCGAAATCAACCGCATCTGGCCGCCGCATTTAGGACAGAGCAACGGGTCAACATCCCATGCTTTCTGGATCAGTTGGCGCCAAGTGCGAGAGGGGATTTTGCGGCGGACTTGGGGGAGTGGGGGCGGCAACTCGAGGGTTCCTTGGCTTCGCTCCGCATGACATGCCAGCCGTTTGGCACGCAGCCCGCGGGCTTTGTTGCTGTAATAGCCGTAGTATTTTACGGTTTGCGCGCCTTTTTCGGGGATGTGCTGCGAAATGGCGGCGAGAAAGTCGGTAGCGGGGAAGACCTCGAAATTGCGGCGGGTGGCCGGGTTCAGTCGGGAATGGTAGATGACCCGGCTGCTGTCGGCAATGTAGGTCATCTTCTCCACGGAGAAGGAATGACGGAGGATGTACTGGGCCAGATTTTCGAGTTCGGCGCGGTGGTTGCCAGGCACTGGGTTGCCGCGGAAAAGGTTGAATCCGCTGTGTTTCCATTGCATGAACTTATGCACGAGCGCGGGAGAGAGCATTTTTCGCTCGACCAGGAGCCTGAAGACCCTGGCTCGAAACAGGCCACGCAGGGGGCGAAGTGCGGCGCCAAGCAGAGGGATGAATGCTCCGGTCCGGTCGAACAGGCCGTCGGTGGCAATGGCATGGATGTGGGGATGGAAATTGAGATAGTCGCCAAAGGTGTGCAGCGTGAGCACGATCCCAGGCACGCCGTCAGTGCGGTTCATGGTGGTGCGCATCCATTCGACGAGGCTGTCATTGGCCAGCCGGCAGAGATCGGTGAGCAAGGACCGGTCTCGTTGGAAGAAACTGCGCACGGCCACCGGCAGGCTGAGCACGTAATGGCAATGGGGCACGTTGGTGAAAACTTCCTCGATCAAAACATGGGCGGTTTGGACGGTCGTCGTTGTTGGCAACTGGGGCAAAATCCGCGGGTCGTGCAACTGAAGGCCAAGAGATATTCCAAGCGGCAGTCCGGACAGCGGACACGGGCGAAGCCTTGATGGAGGTCGCCGCAGTCGAGGAATTTTGCAATGACCTCGGTCACGACAGGCCGGAGCGGGCCATAGCGGTCGAGATGGCGTCGGGGATATTCCTGGCGAAACGTGACGGCTTGCTCGTGCACGCATTGCCAGAGGGGCGAGCGGCGGGGTTGGCGGGGCTGATAGAGCTGGAGCGCCTGCATAGGGGCCAGTATAGAAAGGCAGGTATGCCATCGAGCGTCACAGGTGGGAGGAAGAAATGAAACCGCAGAACCGATCGCAGTATTACCGGCTGCGCCGGATCGTCGAAATGGTGCGAGAAGGCCCAGCCAGTGGAGACGGCCCGAGCAGCACGGATTTTTGCCTCGAATTGGGTGTCTCACGGCGGACCGTGGCGCGCGACCTTGATTACCTCCGCGATGAAGAGAATGCCCCGCTGGCTTACGACGCGACAGCGCGGTGTTGGCGATTAACGGAGCCGACCTACGAATTGCCGCCGATCCGGCTCCGGGCGGAGGAGGTGTTTGAGTTCTTTGTGGCGAGAAAGATTCTGGAGGCGTTCCAGGGAACCCCGATGGAGCTTGGAATGCAGTCAGTCATGGGCAAGATCGCGGAGTCATTGCAGGGGTTTGTGACGGTGGACCTGGAGAGCCTGACGGACCGGTTCTCCGTGATTGCGGAGGATCGGGCGCGGATTGATCCGCGGGTTTGGAGGACGGTGGTGCAGGGCATCCACGGTTGTCAGCAGCTTGCTGCGGTGTACCAGCGGTTCGATGGACAGGTAAAGGACTATCGGTTGGAGCCGCATCATCTGGTTGGCTACCACGGGAATTGGTACGTGCTGGCGACCAACACACGGAATGGCCGGACCGAGACATTTGCGCTATCGCGGTTCCGGTCAGTGGCGCCCAATGGTGAGCGATTTGAGCGGCCAGCCGGGTATGATGCGCGGGAGGTGATCAGGGACGGGTTTGGGATTTCGCGCGGAGAGGAACCAATGGCGGTACGCCTGCGGTTTTCGGCGAAGGTGGCGACCTACATCAAGGAACGCCTCTGGCATCCGTCGCAGACCATCCGGGATCGGCCCGATGGTTCGGTTGACTTGGCGCTCACGACCACGGGACGCCAGGAATTGGTACGGTGGATTCTATCATGGACGCCCGAGGTGCGCGTGCTCGCGCCCGTGGACCTGCGGCAGAGGGTCATGGAGCGATTGCAGGCAGGTGTGGCGAGGTGATAGCCAGTTCATGAACTGTTTGAGAACGCGATCTGACTGCGGCACCGGCGCAACCAATTTATGCGAATAAACAATGTTCGAGAAATCAGCGCCCGATTTCACCGTCTTCCCAATCCGCTGCCCCCGCCAGTCATACTCAAACTCCACACGCAGTTTCGCCGCCGCCGGCACCGTGCTCAGCGCCTCCATCGTCACCAGCCGGTTCTCGCCGTCCCAGGTATACGTCCAATGCCCGTCCTGCATCAGGTTGCCGTCGGCGTCGTGAACGAACGTCTCCGGCGTCTTGGCCAGGAACACCCTCCCCGTCCTCGAGGCGCCAGCCGTTTTCCAGCTTGTGCCGGTGCCGGAGCCTGACCCGTGGCCGGAGCTTGCCCTGCTTGACTGAGGTCATGGTTGGAGCGGACGCATCACGCGAACGGTCCCCAGCGCCACATGCGTCACGCTGATGTTCCGGCCCGCCATCATCAGGTTCTCGATGTTCCGCGAGTAGAAACAGCGATACGGGAACGGATAGTGACTGATCTGGATGTTACGGGCCTCCGAGCGGAACGCGTCGTACGCGCACAGAGGTTCCTTGGGATAATGCAGGTCGATCGTCCATGTGGTCGTGACGGAAGCGTCCGGGAACGGCCTGGCTTCGACGATGTCCTGTTGTCGGAGCACGACATCGCCGAGCAGGCGCCTGGATTCGCGCTTGCCTCCGATATGCGCCACCCACTTCAGTTGCTGGCGCGCGAACTCATCCCTGAACCTGGGATGGTTCTTCAGAACCGCCCAGTTGCCGAATACGACACGGAGGCCGTAATCGCAGATCTGCTCGATCTGAGTCACGTGGTTCTGATGGAACCCGGTCTCCCAATCCCAGTCTCCGCGGGTGGCCTGGACGCAGCTCTTCTCGTCGAAGCGCACCGCCCAGGGGCATTCCGGAAAGACGGAGGGCTCAGGGTTCTCTTCCGCATACCACTGCACCGAGGTGCCCATGACCATCTCGTCTTTCTCCAGCGGCGCGCTTTCCTCGCCATACTCGGCCCGGGATTCCCGGCCGTAAGCGAAGTCCGCACCGGCGAGCGCGCCGATGGCGCCGTCGCCGGTGCAATCGGCCACAAGCCGGGCGCTGAACTTCCGTACCTGGCCCGTCCGGATGTCCTGCGCGATGACCGCACGGATGCGGTTTCCTTCCATGACGACGCTGTTGGCGCGGGTGCTGAGGTAAAGAGTGAGATTCTTTTCGGCCCCGGCCAGCGCGATTTTCTTTTCGTCCTCGTAGTTCGACGCGGGACCGGCATTGTGAATTTTCTTCTCGGGGTGCCGTTGGATGATGGCCAGGACTTCCTTGCTGCGCGGCAAGTCCGGAGCCTGATTGGCTTGGTAAAGGCTCCAGTGACCGATCGAGCCCAACTCCTCGACGAGGTCGCCCAGGCGCGGATAAGGTGGTTGATGAATGAGGCCCGAGAGCCCGACGCGCACCTCGGAGCTGTTGTTCCCGCTCAGAACGGGCCGATCGTGGATCAGGGCCACCTTGCAGCCGAGCCGAGCTGCGCTGATGGCCGCGCAGCAACCCGCCATTCCGCCTCCGACCACCACCAGGTCGTATTCCCCCGTGTCCAGCGGCTCTTTCGGCAGGCCGAGCAGCGCGCGTGAACGGCCCGAGCGGATGATCCGCCACCGCATAACCGACCGCATAATCGGGCGTGTCCGCCCCCGAACCGCTGTACAGGAGATAGTAGCGGCTCTGGCGTTTGATCATCCACGGACCTTCCGTGACATGGCCCGCGCGCTTTTCCCGTTCGGACTCCGGCCAGAGAATGGCTCGCGGCTCGCCCCGGGGCTGGGTGGGGCTCGCCATCGGCTGCACGCTGATGCGGAACCCGGGCAACTGGACATAGTAAAGATATAGCGACCCGTCATCATCGCGGAATAGATGCGCATCGATGGCGCTGTCGATAAACTTGCGAACCACTTGGAACGGCCCTCGCGGTGCGTCGGCCTCGGCCACGCCCACGGTCTGGTTGACGGTATAGTAGAGATAGAAACGCCCCGAGGCCGGATCCCGCCAGACATCGGGCGCCCACACGTGCGGCTGGCCCGGCCGGAAGACGACAGAGCCGTGCTCCCAATCGTGCTCTTTAAGGGCTGCTCCCAATCCAGAGGCCTCCGGCCCCACCGAGCCAATGGCTCGCAGCGGCGTTAATGCGATGCGTTGGCCGCTGGCCTTGTGGAGGCGCCCCCGGTCGCAAGGGGGAGGCGGTAGCAGGCGGCTTCCAGGTCGTTCCGGACCAGGAGCAGGTCCCCGGCAAGCACGGGGTTGTTCCACGTCTTGCTTGGGAGAGCGGGCAGGCGGGCCAGCTCGCGATGTCCATCGGGCGCGGCCTCGGCCAGCACCACGTCGCCAGCTTCGGATTGGATCAGCAATACATCTTCCACAAGCAGGATTTGCCCGTAGCCATACTTGCCTTCTTTCCATACCCGCTTGCCTGTGAGCCAATCCAAGCAGACCAGGATGCCGTCATCGAGGCCATACACGTAATTGCCTCGCCGCACAGGGCTCGAAAACTTGGGCTTCAAGTTCCGGTTCTTCCACAGCTCCGTCACCGTCCACTGTTCCGCCGCCGCGGGCTCGATCCGGAGCAAGGAACCCCCAATGCCGTAGCCCGTCGCCACCAGGACCAGGTTCGGTTCCAGGGGCAGTGGCTGAGCGACCTTGGCTTCGTTGCCCGGCCATGGGTATTCCCACAGGATCCGGCCGTCGGCCGGATGGTGTCCCGTGACGCTGTGGCCATTGACGATGAGGATTTGCGGCTGCCCGCCCAGCGTCGCCACCGCAGCGGAAGAGTAGCTGGCGCAGTCGCGGCCCGATTGCCAGACGGGTTCGCCATTTTCGGCTGCGAAAGCTAACAGGCTTTTTTCTCTTTCTTTACCGCCGGTGACCACCACCAGCCGGCCGACGAGCAGGGGCGAACAACTTTTGCCCCAAATGATGTTCTGGAGGTTGTATTCCCGCAAAACATCGCGCGTCCAGACCCGGTTGCCTGTGTTTTCGTCGAGGCAGTCCAGGATGCCCGTGGCCCCCATCACATAGACCTTGCCGTCGCGCACGGTCGGCGTGGCTCGCGGGCCATCGCCTCCCGAGGCTTCGCGGAAACGCACCCGGTTCGTGTGGGCCCAAACTGGATTCCCGGTCGCCAGATCGTAGGCCACCGTCAACTCCTGCTCGCCCCGCTGCTCCTGGGTAATCGCCCGGCCGCCGGAAACCGCGAAGGCCGACCACCCGACTCCGACAGGCCGCCGCCATAGCTCCCGCGGCGGCGAGATGCTCCAATCGCGCTCGAGGGTGACTCCGTGAACGATCCCCGACCGATCGGGGCCTAAAAACTGTGGGAATGACACGTTCCCGATCGCATCCATCGCTGCCGGTTTGAATGCCACCACCAGTGCGCCTGCCGCAGCGTCCCGAGGCGGCGACCATTTCCAGGCGAGCCGCGGCAAGCCCGAGCCGCCGATCGATCCGTCGATTCGTGTATACTTCCACAGCCCGAGGACGATGCTGGCGATGGCCGCCACCGCCGCTCCCGTCAGCAGGAACCGGGTCCGCCAGCGCAATCCCGTGAGGAAGATGTACCAGAATCCGAGGCCAAAGACGGTGAGGATCAGGATGAGCGCCGCGATGAATTCGCCGTAACCGGTTTCGGCGGCGCGAAGCCATGCCCATGCGCCCAGCGCAAGAAGGATCATCGCCGCAGGGCACCACCAACGCATGCGCCGAGGGCGTTCAGGGTCGTTGTTCATCGGTGCTGAATGTGACAAGAAAAGAATGATTGTCAATCGGAGCCATGCCCGCTTTTCCGGCGCGTTGTGGGCGAGAGAAGGACGGAGGGCTCCAGCGGTTGAACCAAGCCGGCGACAGGTCAGAACAATGAACCTGTCACTCTATATCTTATCCCGGTTTGATCGGACGATCCGTCGATAACGAGAGACCGAAGATCCGTCACGCCTCCCATTTCCAGGGACTGCGCAATGGGCGGGAGCGGAGGACGTCGGCGCCGGAATCGTCGATGAAACGCTCGGCCGCTGGATCCCAGCGCAGCTTGCGTCCGAGCCGGATGGCGATGTTGGCCAGGTGGCAAACCGTCGAGACCCGGTGCCCGATCTCGACGGGGAAGTAGGGGTCTTTGCGGGTTTTGACGCAATCGAGGAAATCGCGGTGTTCGCCGGCCGGGTTGGTGTAGAGGCGGAGATCGCCGGGGCCGAGCTTGGCGTTGAGGATCTCGGGCGAGCTGGCCTCGAGCTCGCCGCGCCAGCCGCGGTTGCCGACCCAGCCATCGGCCCCGATGAACTTGATGCTGGGGTTGCCGGGCTTGCAGGTCATGACGACGCCATTGGCGTATCGGAAAGTGACGTCGTACTCCTTGACCGTGTTGTAGAGGCCGCCCTCCCAATGGGTGCCGGCTCCCTCGATTTCGATCGGGCCGCTGTGCTCGGTGTCGTTGGCCCATTGGGCGGTGTCGAAGAGGTGGGTGCCCCAATCGCAGATGATGCCCCCCGAGTAATCCCAGATCCAGCGGAAGTTGAAATGGACGCGGTCCTTGGTGTAGGGGGCGAAGGGGGCCGGTCCGAGCCACATGTCCCAATCCAGCTCCGGGGGCACCGGCTGGGGGGTGGGGTCGCCGGGAACATTCGGCTGTTGGGGGAGGATGACCTCGATCTTCTGGAGCCGGCCGATGCGCCCGTTCCGCACCAGCTCAGCCATCCGGTGATACACGGGGATGGACCGGTCCTCGGTGCTGGTCTGGAACACGCGCCGCAGGCGCCGGACGGTCCCGATGAGGAGCTTGCCTTCATCGATCGTGAGGGTGGGCTTCTCGCACTGGACATCTTTGCCGGCCCGGAGCGCCATCACGCTGATCAGGGTATGCCAATGGTCGGGGGTCGAGATCATGACCGCATCGATGTCGGGGCGAGCGAGGACATCGCGGAAGTCGCCGGTTGCCCGGCAATCCCGGCTGAGGTATTGCTCATCGACGATCGACTTGGCCCGCTGCCGGCGGGCGGCATCGACATCGCAGACCATCAGGACCCGCGCGTCGGGCTGATTGAGATAGCGGCGGAGATTCCACGACGTGCCATGGTCGCCGGTCCCGATGAAGCCGACCGTGATCTTCTTGCTGGGCGCATCGGCGCCGAGGAGGCGGGCAGGCAACACCTGGGGGGCGGCGAGGGCGGCTGCGCCGACCCGCAAAAACCGGCGGCGTGAGAGTGGATTCATGGGTGGGCGGGGCAGGGGACGGGTCAGCCTTTCATGCCGCGAACATCGAACTCGAGCTTCTCGTTGCGCCGAAGCAGGTCATCCCAGGTGACGACCTGGCCGGGCTGATAGGCGGCGGTCCGGCCGAGGATGGACACCAGATTGCTCCGAACGCTCGGCGCAACGGTCAGGTTCTGACAATCTCCCTCGCGGATGCTCCGGTGGAAGGCGGCGATGTTGGCGACGGCGCCTTCCTGGTAGATGCCGGGCGACCGGCCGCCATCGAAGAATTTTTCTCCCCGGATCATGACCTGGCCGCCATAAGCGGTCTCGAGGACGCCCTGGCTGCCGAACATCCGGTTCCGAATCCCATCGGGCTGCGTGCCGTGCCCGACGATCTGGCGGGAACTGAACGTGATGCCGACCTGGTTGGGGTACTGGAACAGCAGGGCGAAATAATCGCAGCAATCACCGAACTTGCGGACCTTGCGCCCTCCGGTTCCCACCGCGTATTCGGGGGCCTGGTCCATGATCCAGCTCATGACGTCCAGGGTATGGATGTTCTGCTCGACGATGATGTCCCCGGAAAGCACGCGGTCCAGCCCCCAGGCGCGCAAGCGGTTCTCCGGGTTGGCAGGATCGGTCTCGAGGTATTTGTACTTGGATCGGAAGGGGCATTCGGCGTGGTAGATCGCCTCGCCAAAGACCAGCTGGCCCAGATCGCCCTGGTGCAGCCGCCGGATCGCCTCGATGTAGAAGGAGTCGGCTCGAGTCTGGAAATCGACCAGGAAACAGAGCTTGCGGTCTCGGGCGCGCTCGCCGCTCTGGGCGATGGTCTGGCAGCCGGGGACGTCGACGGCCACCGGTTTAGCCACATAGACGTGTTTGCCGGCCGCCACCGCCATCGCGGCTTGCTCGGGATGAAAATAGGGAGGGCTCTCGATCGCGACCGCTTCGAGCCCGGGCTGCTCGAGCAGCCGCCGGTACCCGGACAGCCCCGTGTACTGGCGGGACTCAGGGATGCCGAGCTTCTGGCCGACGGCGGCCGTGCGATCGGGGAAATAATCGGCCACTGCGACCAGGTCGTAGCCGCCCTGTTTTTGGAACAGGTTCGCGATCCATGAGCCCCGGCCGCCACAGCCGATCAGCCCCAGCTTGATCTTGTCCGGGCTGGCGGCGCCGGCCGCCATGGCGGGCTGGAGGACGGATAGCGACAGCGCAGTCGCGCCCGCGCTGGCCAAAAACTGACGCCGATTGAGACCGGATGCGGATTCCGAAGCGGTCGAGCGGATGGGTGTGTTCATATCGTTTGTTGCGGATGCGTCGGGTTATACCATTGCCGGCTGTTCTCCGGCAACGGGATTTAGAATCAAAATGCTGCGCAAGGTCGTGAAGTGCAGGTTGCCCGCGAATCCCGCGAATCACACGAACCGGAATGCCGTAAGCCGACAGCCGAAGAGTAGGACGGCCACTCCGTGGGCGCCGCTCGATCTCTTGCCACTCAACTTTCGATTCCCTCGCCCCGCGAGGCACGAGCGGGGCCAGGGGGAGGGGTTACAGAAAATGCACGACCTCCTCTCCCCGGCCCTCTCCTCCATTGCCATGGAGGCGAGGGAGAAAAGAATCGGCGACCAGGCGAACAAGTTCGTCAGCACGCCGCCTTTTCTCCTGCAAGCCGACTCCGATTTCCCTCCCTCCCCGCGAGGCTCGAGCGGGGGGGTGAGGCCTACTTGCGGAGGCGCGCCGCGATATCGACTCGGAAAGGGGGCGGCTCGAGGCGCAGGGCGCCGTTGGCAACGGCGGCCTCGCCCACGGCGACGTGCTTGCCTTCGAGCGTGTCCCACCACTGCACCGACCATTGTCCGTTCGCCATGTCGAGCAGGGTGACGGCTGCGTCCTTGACAGGGGCGGGTTCGGCCTCCATCGCACCGTTAGGCCAGTCGTGGTCCCGGTCGAGCAACCAGACCAATGCTTCGTCCGGTCCTGCCACCCCGAAGGGGATCACCGATTCCGCATTTTCTTGAAACCGGGCCGGCTTGAAGGCAGCCCCCGCCATGCCGGTTCCGTCGAGAAAGGCCGACAGCGCGGACCAGTGCCGGTAGAGGTTAGCCGAGTGGATGCTTTCCCACCACCAAGTCATGCCTGTGCCCGCCGCGCCGGCAAACGCACCGCTCCAGACTGCCTGGTGCAATGCCCGGAAATGCGGGTCGGAGTCCGGCTTCCAGCCCCGCCAATCGGTTCCATACTCGCTGACGAAGAAGGGTTTTCGGTATTTCTGGAAGAAGCGGGCGGTCTTTTCGGCGGTCATTCGGGCCGGGTGTTTCTCATTATAGGAGTGGTATTGGACGAAGTCCATTTCAGGCAAGGCGAACAGATCCGGGCGCTCGCTGCCGCCGGTGAAGCTGGATGAGATGAGGTGGGCGGCGGGATCGATCGATCGCAGGTAGCGGCCGAGGTCGCGGTGCCAGGCCACGACGTCGTCGTGTTTCAGGTAGGCGTATTCATTGTCGATCTCATTGAAGAACTCCCAGGCCAGCAGGTTGGGAAAGGCCGACCACCGGGCGACCAGATAGCGGAGGCGCTTCTGGTAGAGGCGGCGGGCTTCCAGATGCGTGAAGAAGTCGTTCTGGGTCTGGCAGGGACCGCCGTTGACGGCATTGTAGGGATGGCGCGGCCAGAAGTTGTTCCCACCCCAGTAGTCCGGTTTCACCTCGAAGATCCCGTGGTAATCGAGGCAGAGCATGACAAAGATGCCGCGGCGTTCGGCTTCGGCCATCACATGGTCCAGCTGCCACGCGCTGTCCAGACGGTATCGGAGCTTGTCCTGGCGATCCCATTCGATGCCAAACGCGTGATGCCACATCCAGAGGCGGATGTAGTTGATGCCCGACCTCTGGTAGGCATCGAGCCAGTCGTCGTAATCGCGGGTGCCCCGGGGCCCGTGCCAGCAGGCGCACAGGCCGTTGAGGAAAAGGGGCGTTTCGTTGTCGAGTTGAAAATACCGTTCCGACCGGCGGCTCACGCGGACCAGGCCCGGCCGCCGGCCGGGGACGACCTCGATGGCTGCGCTCGCGCGTGCAACGGCTTTGCCGCCGACCGATGCGGACAGCTCGAGCTGGTGGCGGCCGGGTTCGAGGGGGAGCCATCGGACGCGCCAAGCCCCTTCCCCCGATCGAGCCAGGACCTCGCGCCCTCCTTCGAGCTTTCGAGTGAACTCGCGATGGAAGAAGCCGGGCGTTCGAGTCCGTTTTCCGGTGGGCGAGACAGACTCGAGGTCCAGCGCGATGACATCGGGATCGAATGGATTCTCGGCGGGCGGGGCTCCTTCGACTCGGATTTCAACCCGCTGGAAAACCTCGGGGCGCGCGATCGCGGGCTCGAAGGTCAGCCGGCCTTCCGTTGGAGCGGCCTGGCCGGCCATCAACACTGGGAATGCCAGGATCGCTCCCAACAAAGCGTGCCGGCAACGAGGATGTAACAATTGCATGGAGACAGGATGGTAGTTGCCGCCAGCGGTTGCCAGGAGAAAAAGCCGCAGGGCCAACGAAGCGCACCATGTGGGTGCTGCCCCCGTCGATGGCCGAGCGAGGATGGGCGTGGCGTCGGCTTTGCCGGATCGCGATGTCTTGTCTTTCACTGCTGTGGAATCCTGTGCAAATATCTGGCGCGCAGACGAACAGAATGCAAAATATCGTTTGCTGTAAACGAAGCTGACTCACGAAAATGAAGAGGATCCTGCTTGCCATGCTGGCCTTTGGGTTGTCAGGCGCCCATGCGTCCGCCGTCACGTTTGCCACGAACAGCATGATTTCCGCCGGGGATGCAACCTACGACGGGCTGGAGATCGTGGTGCAAGGCTGCACGCTGACGGTGAATGGGCTGCATACGTTCGCCCGTTTGACCTTGCTGGATGGCGCGGTGCTGACCCATTCGCCGTGCGGCGACGGCACGGATCCGGCGCTCCGGCTCGATATTGCTGTAACGGGGGATCTTCGGATCGATGCATCCAGCCGAGTGGATGTCAGCGGGCGCGGCTACGCGTGCCTCGACGGCAAGAGCTACGGCCCCGGCGCTGCCACGGGCACTCGATCTGATAACGGAGGCGGGGGAGGCGGCGGCGCATATGGCGGGAACGGGGGCAACCCAGAAAGCCCCTATGCGGGCGGCAAGGTGTATGGTTCGGTGTCGGCGCCAGCAGAGCACGGTTCGGCGGGCGGAGCGGGGTACGCCGGCCAGGGTGGCGCCGGCGGCGGCTATGTGCGTCTGCAGGTGGGCGGTGAGCTTCAACTGGACGGCCAGATTCTGGCCCACGGACAGAATGGATCGGCACACAGCTTTGGGGCTTCCGGTGGAGGCGCCGGCGGCGGCGTCTGGCTGACAGCGAGCCAGTTTTCCGGCACGGGCCAGATCTCTGCCAATGGAGGGTTAGGGCACGCCGTGAGTGAAGAAGACAGCGGGGGCGGCGGTGGCGGGCGGGTGGCCGTGCATTTCCAGAGCTCGACCTTCAGCGGCTCGCTCAGTGCGCGGGGCGGCGCTGGCGGGAATGCCGCCGCCCGCTGTGGCGGGGCCGGATCGGTCTTTGTCATGCCGCTGGCGGAGAGTGGAGGGCGGCTCCTGGTCGATAACGGCGGTCTGGAGGGCGTGGCCACGCCCTGGATCGATGCCCAGCTGGTCAATGCCCTGGTCGTCAGCAATCGCGCGACCATCGAACTCTTCGCGGGAACGGCGCTTGCCGTTCCCGAGGAGGTTGTGGTCGGCCCGCTGGGCACCTTGCTGTGCCGGGCAACCAACCACACTACAACCGCAGGGGATCGGTGGATCGGCTCCGGTGTCACGATTACTTCAGCCGTGATCCGAGTGGAGGTTCAAGGCTTGGTTACCGCCAGCGGGCAAGGGTACCTGGGGACAGCCGCTGCAGGCAGCGGTCCCGGCGGCGGCACCGGGACGCGCAATGACACCGGCGGCGGCGGGGGCGGGGGAGGTTATGGTGGTAACGGCGGCAATCCCGAAAGTCCCTTTATCGGCGGCGGCCCTTACGGCTCGATCACCCAACCTGATGCGCTGGGGTCGGCGGGCGGCGCCGGCTATGCCGGGAACGGCGGTGCGGGGGGCGGAGCAATTCACGTTGTGGCCGGCGCCCTGCAACTGGACGGCGCGCTGGCCGCTGATGGCTTGGACGGTCAAGCCAGTTACCTGGGAGCGGCAGGTGGTGGCGCCGGCGGCAGCCTGTGGATCGAAGTGGAATCCCTCTCGGGGAGCGGTCTCCTTTCTGCCCGTGGCGGCGCCGCTTCGGTGGTGTCGGAAGAAGATGGCGGCGGCGGTGGAGGCGGGCGGATCGCGCTCTATCTCCGCACCAACCAGTTTCTGGGCGATGTGCGTGCGTCAGGCGGCAGCGGCTACCAGGCGGGCGGCCCCGGATCGATCTACTGGCATGAGCTGCCCGTCGATCGCGGCAGAGTGGTTTTTGACAACGCAGGCCAGGCCAACTCCCGAACGACCTGGATCGGGCCAAACGATCGCAGCGCGGTGGTGCTCACCAACGGCGCCCAACTCGAACTGCTCGGGGGCGATACGCTGGCCACCCGCCAGCTGCTCGCGATTGCAGCGAACAGCGCGCTCTTGTGCCGGTCTATTCACAACAGCGGCATGGTTGACGATTCCTGGCAGGGTGCGGGTGTCGCCATTACGACGGGCACTCTGCGGGTCGAAGCCGGTGGGCTCCTCGCGGCCAGCGGGCAGGGCTACACCGGCACCAGCGCCCATGGCAACGGCCCCGGAGGCGGCACAGGAACACGCAGCGACAACGGCGGCGGCGGAGGCGGGGGCGGGCATGGCGGCAATGGGGGCAGCCCGCAAAGCCCCTATGCTGGCGGAGGTGTGTATGATTCAGTGACGCAGCCGTTGTCTCCAGGCTCCGCCGGCGGCGCCGGTTATGCCGGGAACGGCGGTGCGGGGGGCGGCGCCGTGAAGATCGCTGCTTCTCTCCTCGATCTGGATGGGGAGATCCGAGCTGACGGACTTGCCGGCGGATCATCGTATCTCGGCGCTTCGGGCGGCGGCGCGGGCGGGAGCCTTTGGCTTCAGGTCGGCGCGATCCGAGGCGCTGGCTTGCTGTCCGCAAACGGCGGCAGCAGCTTTGTCGTGAGCGAAGAGGACGGCGGCGGCGGGGGGGGCGGCCGCATTGCCATTTATTACTCGACCAACACGTTTGCCGGCCAGGTTCAGGCCTACGGCGGCCTGAGCGGCAGCGGTGCCGGCCAGGGCCAGGCCGGTGGTGCTGGCACGATCTACCTTCAATCCGCCGCACAAACCGCCGGCAACCTCATCGTCGACAACCGCGAGGTCCTGGGCGCCCTGACCCCGTGGCCCGCGGCGCTCACCCTCGATGAGACCACGGTCGGCCGGGGAGGGAACCTCGAGATCCGCGGCGATCGCTCCTGGACCGGCGCGGCGCTGTATCTGTCCGATGGCGGCGTCCTGCACTTGGGCGATGCCGCCTCGCTGCGTCTGAATGCGTTGACCTTGGCCAGCAACGCTCTGGTCTATTGCCACGGCCAGAACCGGAGCGGTCAGGTTGACGAGACCTGGGCGGGGCGCGGCGTCACGATCCATGCCCAGACAGCCGTCATCGAGGCCGGGGCGATCATCACCGCCGACGGCGAGGGCTACGCGGGCACCAGCACCAAAGGAAACGGCCCGGGCGCCGGGGATGGCTGGCGCAACGACGACAACGGCGGAGGCAGCGGGGGCGCCCACGGCGGCAATGGCGGCCCAGCCGAAGGACCGTGGATTGCCGGGAGCGGTTACGGCTCAGCAGCGCATCCATTGGGGTTTGGATCTGCCGGTGGGGCGGGCTTTGCCGGGCCGGGCGCAAACGGCGGAGGGGCGCTGCGCATGATCGTGGACGGCGAGTGCGTGCTGGACGGTCTGATCGCCGCCCGCGGCCTGAATGGCGCCGTCCACAGCTTCGGCGCGGCAGGCGGCGGCGCGGGTGGGAGCGTGTGGATTTCCGCGGGCACATTCGGCGGCCGTGGCACAGTGGACGCAAGCGGCGGCAACGGCGCAGTCGTTTACGAGCAGGACAGCGGCGGCGGCGGGGGCGGTCGGATTGCCGTGGAGGCGGGCGCGAACATCTTCGAGGGAAGGCTTGTGGCGGCCGGCGGGGCCGGCGGCGTGCCCGGCGGCGCAGGCACTATCTATGTCAGGACCTCGCCTCAAAGCGTCGGCAACCTGGTTGTCGACAACGGTGGGCTGGCCGGCGCGCGCACCTCTCTGACGGGCGCAGAGGCATTCGACCATGTGCAGGTTCGAAACCGCGGTTTGCTCGAGCTGCTGGCAGGGCGGGCGTTCGCTGCGGCCTCCATCACGGTTTCCACCAACGGGATACTGGCGCCGACAGGCGGGGCCATCCTGCTGGCGGACACGCTGACCGTGGAAGACGGCGGGCTGGTGCAATGCGAATCGGCCAACCGTTCAGCCCAGGTGGGCGCCGAGTGGGCTGGATATGGTCCGGAGTTCTTAGTCAGCACCGTGGCGGTCCATGCCGGAGGTGTTTTAACGGCCACCGGCCAGGGATACATCGGGACGGACGGCCGCGGCGGCGGGCCCGGCGGCGGCTATGGAACCCGGTCGGATAGCAATGGCGGGGGCGGCGGCGGCGGCTACGGTGGCGCAGGCGGCAGCGGGGAAGCGAATCAGCCGGGCGGCATCACCTACGGCTCCGAGACGCATCCTTTGGACCTCGGTTCTGCCGGGGGGGCGGGCTTTGCCGGCCGCGGCGGCTCTGGCGGCGGCGCCATCCGCATCATCGCAACCAGGCAAGTTGTGGTGGAGGGCTTGCTGGCTGCCGACGGATCGGCTGGAGCCGAGCATTCATGGGGTGGGAGCGGCGGAGGCGCTGGAGGCAGCATCTGGATCTCCGCACGGAGGTTGTCCGGCAGCTCGGGCGCTATCCAGGCGGCGGGAGGGCGGGGTCGGGTCGTTTACGAGGAGGATAGCGGCGGGGGCGGCGGAGGGCGCATCGCGCTCGATGTCGGGAGCGCGGATTTTGGAGGAACGCTATCCGTGGCCGGCGGCTCGAGTGGCACATTCAGCGGACAGCCCGGCACACTCGTTACGAACCATGCGGTGCCATGTGTGGTGACACCGGCTGGCGGGACGGCATCGGGCAACGCGGTCCAGTTCACGCTGCAGTTCGCCGATCCGGTCACTGGCCTGACCCAGGAGGATGTCCTGGTCGGAAACGGGTCTGTGCTGGCTCTCGCCGGCAGCGGGACCACTTATGTTCTCACCGTGCAGCCGATTGCCGGCAGCCGGGTCACGTGCGTCGTGCCCGCCGGTGCGGCGCAGAGCGCGGGAATTCCCAGCGCACAATCCAACACGGGCTTCGTGACCGTGTCGGGCGCAACGGCGCCGACACTGACGGCGGTGTTCGATCAAGGCGCTGTGCGCATGACTTGGCCAGGCGAGGCGGGCGTGCAGTACCAGCTCGAGTCGGCTGCCAGCCTCCCTGCGGCCGTGTGGATCGAGGAAGGTGCACCCCATGCGGGCACCGGCGGACCGCTCAGCATCGCTGTGCCGGCGGGCGATTTCCCCAGCAGGTTCTTCCGGCTGCGGATTCCGTAGGCGCGCTCGGATCAAGAAACGCGCGCAAGCGACCGGGGCTGGCGATCAAGGCGCAGTCCTTTGCGGATCGGCATCCATCTCCTGGGGCGGGCTGCAGCAGCTCGGATGCAAGGCTTCAGGCGGCCATCGAGGCCAGCGAGCCGCGATGCGCATGGACCTTCTCGAATGCACAGGCGATGTCTTCGAGGTCGGACGGGCTGCCGAGCAGGAGATTCTGTTCGAGCCATGCGCCTTGTTCCGAGCAGATTCTCTCGCAGTTTGGGCAATGGGTCTTGCGGTAATCCAGGCGGGCGGACGCACCGGGCAGATAGGGTCCAAACGCCTTGTTGAGAAAGAGCGGCTGCTGGTAGAGCGGCAGGGCGTAGCCGGCCGAAACCGGGATCCCTTCGGCCTCGAGCGCCTGGAGGACGGCTCGGCGCGGGGCTCCGAAGACCTGCGCGTCCAGCCGAAACAGGAACAGGTGATAGCTGTGTCGCGTACATCGCGGGTCCCGGCGCTGGGGATAGACCCCCGGGATTCGGGCCAGCCGCGATGCCAGCCACTGGCCGTTCCGGTCCCGTGTCGCAGCCTGTTCCGGCAATCGGTCGAGCTGCGCGTTGAGCACCGCCCCCTGGAATTCTCCAAGGCGATAGTTGCCGGACATCACGTGGTGCTCGTACCACAGGCCGCCGGAGATGCGGCCGCAGTTGTGGATCGAGCGGCACGCCTCCGCCAGCGCGTCGTCCGAGGTGCAGACGATCCCGCCCTCGCCGCAGGTGAGGTTCTTGCTCGATTGGAACGAGAAGGAGCTCAGATGCGCGAGCGAGCCGGCGGGGCGGCCGGCGTAAGACGCCCCGTGTGCATGGGCCGCGTCCTCGATGACCACCAGATGGCGCCGGCGCGCCATGGCCATGAGCCGGTCCATGTCGGCCGGCTGGCCTCCCATGTGGACGGGAATGACGGCACGGGTCCGCGGCGTGACGGCTTGCTCGACTGCGCGGGGATCGAGGTTGAAGGTCTCCAGGTCGATGTCCGCGAACACGGGGACGGCGTTGGCCTCGACGACGGCCGAGGCGGTGGCGAGGAACGTGTAGGGAGGGACGATCACCTCTGACTCGGCCGGGATCCCCGATGCCATGAGGGCGATCCGAAGCGACACGGTGCCGTTGACAACCCCGATCCCGTGCTTGCAGCCGTGCATGGCCGCAAACCGATGCTCGAACTCGGCGACTTCCCCGCCGTGGAGCTTGCCCCATTTGCCGCTGCGCAAGGCGCGCAAGAGCCGATCCTCTTCGGGCGCGCCGAAGACGGGCCATCCAGCGAACGGTTTTTCGCGGACCTTCCGGCCGCCGAAGATCGCCAATGGAGAATGGGTAAGGTTTGACATGCGACCGCTCGAGAATCTTGTTTTGCCTGAGAGGCCTGGCGGGCAGGGCAGGCCCTGCTGTCCTGAGAAATTCAGTCCTCGATGCGCCAAAACGAGTGGGTTACTTTTCCGGACGGGTCCACGTTCCAGAGCTGTGCGAACGCGACCCGCTCGACGTGCCCGTCCAGAAGGGCCAGCACGGACCCGCCGGTATGCACGGTGGGGCGGGCGTAGTTGAACGGCGTGTTCGGATATTGGGGCATGGTCTGGCCACAGTCCAAAGACCCGCGCTCTCGCGTCTCGGGAATCCGCTTTCCCAAGCCGCGGAGGATCCGGCGTTGTTGCCGTGATGGAGCCATGCGGGTCTTATTCCCTTATAGGATCAGGCGCGTGCAAATGCAACACAAGGATGTTATGCCTTGCCAAGGCCGCTCCCCGCGGTACTATAAAAAGGAACGAACCGATCAGAGCCTATCCGAGGAAGACGATATGAAGCAACAGACGCGACGCACTTTCATCAAGACCGGCGCGGCGGCCACCGCTGGCCTCGCCTTGGCCGACTATGGTTTCGCTGCGGCCCCGGGCGAGCGGCTTGCCCTGTCCGGCGGCCCGAAAGCGGTCACTGTGTCCGGCGGGCGCTACGCCGTCCTGACCAAATGGCCGCGATACGGCGACGCGGAAAAGAAGGCCCTTTCCAACCTGCTGGACAATAACCAGTATTATCAGGAACTGCCGCTGTTCGAAAAGGAATGGCAGGAATACACCGGGTCTCCCTTTGTCAAGAACCACATCAACGGCAGCAGCGCGCTGACCAGCATGTATTTCGCGCTCGATCTGCCTCCGGGCAGCGAGATCATGGTGCCATCCTACACGTTCTTTTCCGCGGCGCTGGCCATGCGCTTTTTCGGGTGCGTCCCCGTCTTCATCGATGTGGATCCGAAGACCGCGACGTTCGACCTCGAGGACGCCAAGCGGAAGCTGACTCCGCGGACCCGGGCGGTCGAGGTGATGCATTCCTGGGGGCTGCCTTGCCAGATGGACATCATCTCGGATTGGGCGAAGGAGAAAGGGCTGATCTTTCTCGAGGACGCCGCGCATGCGCATGGCGCCTCGATGCAGGGCAGGAAGATGGGCGCCTGGGCGACGATGGGCATCTTCAGCTTCCAGGCCAGCAAGGTCATGCCGGTGATCGAGGGCGGCATGGGGATGTACCAGAGGCGCGAGCATTACGAGCGGGCGGCGGCGTTCGGCGAATACAACGACCCGGCGCGGTTCCCCAAAGACAGCCCCGTCCGCGCGTACGCGGGGACCGGGTTCGGCCAGAAATACCGGATGCATCCGCTGGGGGCCGCCCTGGCGCGGCAGCAGCTCAAGGGGCTCGATCGCATGAACGCTCTGGTCGAGAAAAACGTCCAGGCGATGAACCGGCATCTCGTGCAGCTCGAGGGGATCACGGAGCCGCTCTGCCGGCCCGACCAGAAGCGGGTCTATTACCATCGGAACATGCTGTTTGTGGACTTCAACCGGCTCGGGTTCTCGCGCGATGCCCTGATCAAGGCGCTCAAGGCCGAAGGCGTCGACGTCAATTTCTGGGACTATCCCGAGCAGCACAAGCTCAAGATCTATTCCGAAGCCAAGTGGTGGCACCACCCGCCTCAGATACCCGCCTCGATGCCGGGCAACGCATACGTCAACGCCAACCACATCTTCCTGCCGATCTTCTACGAGGAAGCGCCTGACCTGACCGAACAGTATGTGAAGGCGTTCCAGAAGATCTGGAGCCGCCGCAAAGAGCTGGCCCAGGCATAGGCCCACTTGCGCAAGCGCGGATCTGCGCCGCGCTTGTCGATCCAGCATGCAACGCCTGAACTCTCGCTGCGCCTGGCGCGCCTTTGCCGGTTTGCTTGCCGTTGTCTGTGCGCTGAGCAACGCGCTCAGCTCTGGGGAGGCGGCCGGCAGCCTGCCGCAAGACCCGGCGGGGAGCGGGCGCTTCGTTTCCGCCGGGGTCGCCAAGGCCGATATCACGCCCGGCTATCCCATTCTCATGAATGGGTACCTCGCACGGCCCGGGGAATCGGCCGGTGTGATGCAGCGCATTTACGCCAAAGCCCTGGCCATGGGCGCGGACGCCGAAGGTCCGGTCCTGCTGATCTCGATCGACAACTGCGGATTGCCCGGGCGGATCCGCGCCTCACTCCTCGAGCGGCTGGCGGGCCGAGGGATCACCGATGCCAGGCTGGCGCTGTGCGTGTCGCACACGCATGCGGCCCCGAAGCTGGCCGGGAGCATCGACAATATCTTCGGCGCGGACATCCCGGCGGATCGACAGGAGCGCATCGGCCGCTACACGCGCGAGCTCTTGGATCATCTCGAGGATGTGGCATTGAGGGCGCTGGAGAACCGGCGGCCCGCCCGCCTCTTCTGGGGCCAGACCCGCGCGGGCTTCGCCAGGAACCGCCGCGTTCCGGACGGCCCTGTCGACCACGATCTGCCGGTTCTTCAGGTGATCGACGGGCGCGGTCAAACCACCGCGCTGGTGGCGAACTATGCATGCCACTGCACCACGCTGGGCGCGGATAATATGCTGATCAGCGGCGACTGGGCCGGGTTCGCCCAGGAGGCGATCGAACGCGACTTCCCCGACGCGGTGGCCCTCACGCCCGTGGGCTGCGGCGCCGAGTGCAATCCGTTCCCCTTGAAACAAGTCGGGCACGCCCAAGCCCACGGACAAGCCATCGCCGACGCGGTCCGCGAATGCATTGCCGGCGGCCTGACACCGCTGGCTGGACCGCCCCATTGCCGGGCCCGATGGATTCGTCTTCCCTTCGATACCTTGCCGACCCGATCGATGCTCGAGGAGCTGGGGAAACGGAATGATCCGACCGGCTACAACGCGCGCAAGCAGTTGGCGCGGATCGATCGGGGCGAGCCATTGCCAGCCGATTTGCCCTATCTGATCCAGACATGGAGCTTCGATCGCGCCCCCTCGAGCGAGGGCTCGCCGCGCGATGCATCGCCCGGGCTAACGATGGTGTTCCTGGCGGGTGAGGTGGTCGCCGACTACTCGCTGCGGCTGAAGCATGAGTTCGGCCAGGACCGGCTCTGGGTGACCGCCTACGCGAACGAGGTACCCTGCTACATCCCGTCCCGACGCGTCTGGGAATCGCGCGGGTACGAAGGCGAGCTATCGATGGTCTATTACGATCAGCCGACGCGACTGGCGGAGAACGTCGAGGAGATCATCATGGGCGCCTTGCATGAGCTGATCCCGCTTGCAAGGTAGGGCGTGCACTCCGCTGCGCGTCGGGCGGTGAGCTTGCAGCCAACAAGGCGGCGTCCACGGAATGGCCGTCCTTTCGGCTTTCAGGGGAGCCTCAGCCACGCGACGACTGGGAGGTGATCGCTAGGGAACTTGCCTGCCCGGTTCCAGGTGACGATTTCCGAGGCGTCGACGGCTACGGATCCGCGCGCGAGAATCCAGTCGATGCGGCGCTCGTTTTTAACCAGCTCCTTGAAGCCGGTGAACGTGCTCCAGCCGTCGCCGCGGCGCTCCTTGGCTGCCAGCCAAGTGTCGGCGAAGAGGTCCTCTCCCACCAGCAACTCGTGGAGCCTGTCCCGGCCGGGAACGGCGTTGAAATCGCCTGTCAGCAGGAGCGGCACGGCCGGATCCAGCGCCTCCAGCCGCTCCCGGATCAACCGCGCGCTCCTTGCCTGCGCGTTCTTGTTGCCGTCGACATGGGTGGTGGCGAGATGGAACTCGCTGCCGGTGAGCCGATCCAGGAATCGAACCCAAACGAGCATCCGCGGCACCGGGTTGCCCCATGTCTTCGAGCCGATCGTTTCCGGCGTGTCCGAAAGCCAGAAATGATCGAATGCGACCGGCTCGAGGCGCGATTTGCGATAGAACACCGCCATGAACTCGCCCCGGCTGCCACCGGTCCGGCTCTGGCCGATCCAGCCGTATTCCGGCAGGTCCACGGCGATATCGTTCAATTGCTGGTAATAGCCTTCCTGGGTTCCAATGACATCGGGCGAGACGGACTGGATGCATTCGCGCAGGAGAGGCCGGCGGCTGGGCCAGGGCACGGGCGAGCCGGGGCTGGCGGAACGAATGTTCCATGTCATCACGACCAGGGTGTCGTTGGAACGTGCGGTGGCGGTTGGAGCATTGGGAGGCAGCCGATCGGGCTGGCTCAGCATCTTCCGCACCGCGGCTCCGGCCTGGTCCATGCGCGACAGCACCGATTCCAGGATCGTGGCTGGGAGCAGAGAGCGTCCTCGATCCGCGCGCGTGCGCACTTCGCGCGCGAGGCCCTCCCACGGGGCCAGCGCGCGCTCGAGGTCGGCGGCCTGGGCGTTCCCGGGCGAGCGATGAGCCGTCTGTGCCAGCCGGACCTGGAGGTGAACATAGGCGTCGCTCCAGTTGCGGGCCACAGCAGCGCTGCCAGGGCCGAACATGGCGCGGAAGACCACTCGATCGGCTTCCCTCTGATCGAACGTTCGAGGGCTCAAGGCGAAGAGCCCGCTGACAGCCGCATGGTAGGGATGCTGATCCATGCACGGGTAGCAGCCCTGGAAACGCAGCGATAAGGTCCGGAGATTCTCCCAGGTCCGATCGGGAACGGGAATGACCGCTCCATCCTCTCGCACGCCGATGCCCGTCTTCCAGCCCACCTCGAACCGGGCGAAATCGGGTGCGCCGAACGACTTGACGCCCGGGATATCGAGCTTCCACTCGGGCGAATCCGGCCAGTTTCGGCAGACATGGTAGACGGTGCGCATCCCGTTGTACCACCAAACGCGGTTGGTGATGCCGAAGCGCTCCAGGATCGCGGTCTTGTCCGGGGCGAACTCGCAGTGATACATGTGGGTCTGCTTTCGGATCGGCCGGGAGGCGCCAATCACGCGGAAGAACGATTCATCGGACATTTCCGGGTAGCGGTTTTCGGAGTAGTGGGATGGGCACCAGACAATGAGCGGATTGGCCTGCGATTGGGCGGCCACATCGCAAAGGGCATCGAGCACGCGGACGATCTCATGGGGAAGGCTGTTCGTTCCAAATCGCTCGATGCACCGCTGGCAGTGTCCGCGGCACCGTTCATGGGGCAGGTCGTCCCACAGGAGCGAGACGCCATCGCCGCCCTGTTGCAGGAATCGCCGGAACTCGCCGGCGCATTCGGCGACGGCCTGGTCGTCCGCCGCGCACAGGTTGCGCACGCCTAATCCCCGCAGGACGCGGATGCCCCGCTTGTGCGCCTCCGCCAGGTATTCCTGGAGCAGCGGGCCTGGATACTGGCTGGCCACGGTCACGTTCATCCGCCAGCGCGCCCACCAATCCAGCGCGGGGATCGCATCTTCGATGCGTGAGATCCGATCGCCGGGGGTCAAACCCCTGGTGAACCGCAGAGCCAGCGCGGAGTGGCCACTGAATTCGCCAACGGGCGTGAGCACGGTTCCGTTTGCCGTGTTGTCGAGTGAATCGAGCCACGCGCAGGCGCCGTACCAGAGCCCAATGTCCGATGCGGCGACAATGGCGACGCGCAAGGGCGTCGGTTGCACGGTGATGCGGAAGCCGTCGGGCGGCAGCGCGGTTGGATTCGAGCCGGTTTCCTGCGGTTGCCCGGCAACCACCGTTCGGCAGAGCGTCACGACGCCCTGGCCATCGATCGCGGCCTGACGGGGAGCTTCGGTTTCGCCATGCGCATTGAGTCCGTGGACGGTTTGGAGCTCGGCGACAATTCGCTCGACCGCATAGGCAAGCGTGGGGGTTGGCTTGCCGCTGATCCGCACGACGACTCCTTGAGGCACAGGGGACAGATCCTGCCCGAGCGCTGACGGTGCCAGAAGCAGAATCCACGCCGCCAGAGCTCCGGCCCAGGATGCGATTGGGCGCCTCACATGATTCATGGGGTGCATTTTTGTTGATGGGAGCGCGCTTGGGAAGCAAGAACGGCCGCAGGCTGACCCGCTCGGGTGTGAGACAATTTTCTTCGGCGCTTGGTGCATCCGGTCCCAGTTGGGCGATCGTTCGCAGTTTGTCTTCTCCCTCCCCTCCGCGGCAGTGGAGGGGGTCGGGGAGAGGCGGGCGTTGGGACAACCCCCTCTCCCTCCGCTCGTGCCTCGCGGGACGAGGGGATCATGCGGAAGCGCACGCAACTGTGAAACTGACCAGTGACTAACACCCATCATACTAATCATCCGGGAGACTACACGCAGCGTCATAAGTCCCGCCGCGTGAGGGCACGCGGCCTACATCGCCAGCGTCCGTTTCCGTGTCGGCCCGGTCCCCTGACCGGGCGTTCGAAGACCCGGCGTTGTGGACTTATGACGCTCTGTCTAATAATCTAATCCCTGCCACTCTTTTGCTGTCGGCATCATGCCCATCATTGACAACAAGCTGGTAATCGCTGACGACCGAGCGGACAAATTCCGCCAGGTCCGCCCGCTTGTCGTGAACACGAAGGACGGCAGTGTTTTGGTGCTGGTGCCGGCAGGAATGTTTATGGCGGGCGGCAAGGGCAGCAATGAAGGAGGCGGACCTTTCCCGATCGAGCTGCCGGCGTTTTATCTCGGGGTGACGCCGGTGACCAATGCACAATATCTGAGGTTTGTCGAGGCGACAAGGCATCGGGCGCCGGAGAACAGCTTTTGGCAGGAAAGCGGGAAGCGAGACCATCCGGTGACGGATGTGAGTTGGGATGATGCACAGGCGTACTGCAGATGGGCGGGCTTACGGCTGCCAACCGAACTCGAGTGGGAGAAAGGGGCCCGGGGGGTGGACGGGCGTGAGTATCCTTGGGGAAACGAGTGGGAACCGGCCCAATGCCGAAATTCGACGAACAAAGGCAATGGTACAACAGCGAGCGTATGGGAATACGCTGCAGAGATGAGTCCATGGGGGCTGTATCAGATGGCGGGGAACGTGTGGGAGTGGTGTGAGGACTGGTATGAAAGCAATGCGTACAATCGGTACAAGGCCGGTGACCTCAAGGCGCCAACCAGTGGAAGTAGCCGTGTGGTGCGGGGCGGCTCCTGGCCCCGCGACAATCCCGTCCACTTCCGCGGCGCGTTCCGCGACGCCCGCCTCGGCCCGACGCACCGGTACGACCACCTCGGGTTCCGGGTGTCGCGGACTGCTTTTTAACTCTTGAACCTTTGCACCTTTCCACCTTGAAAGAAGCGGCAGGCGGGTGGTCGCTGGTGGCTTCAGACGCCCGGTCGGGCCTGCCTGCGCCGCCGCGGCAGGCAGGGGACCGGGCCTACATGGTGGCGGACATGCTGGCTTGGGGACGCGCGTATGCCGTCCCAGGCAGCGAATGGTCCAGGTTCTTTTGTAGTGACTGTTCAGGCCAACCGCGAGGGAACGCCGATACACGAGAGTGAGGAAGATGAGGAGGAAAGAGGATCGCGCATGTTGCCCCTTGCGTCCATTCGGCTTTGAAAGGCAGGCCGAGCGCTCCGCCGCGAGCCGGGCTGTGAGCTGATGGCCATCGAGCGCCGCCCGTGGAGTGGCCCGTCTGCCGCCCTGCCGCGGCCTTTGGTCTACGGCGAGGTGCGATCGGTGTCGCGCGAGATGCTCCACCGCAGCAGGTATTCGGCCCGCTTCACCCACTCGGCGTGTCCGTCGTTGAAGAGCCAGTTCGAGCCGCCGTCGCCGTGGTTGTCCACGGCGTCCGGATAATTGTTCGATCCCGAGGGCTTCGCGTCGTCGCCGTCGGAAATCAACATGGTTGCGGATGCGCCGGGTTTGACGCCGATGTATCCCGGCACTTTTTGGATCGTGTAGGAAAGGACGCGGTTGAACGTGACCTTCCTATCGTCGCCCATGAGGCCGAACACCTCGTAGCTGTGCCCTTCGCCGAGGTCGCGGCCGTTGGGCGCGTTGTCGAGCAGACCCCGAATTGTGCGGTCCAGCGTTTTGGCGCCGATCGCCTGCACGACGACGATATTGCTGAGATTGATGAAGTGGCGGGTGCCGGGGCAGACGAAGCTCTTCACGGATCGGATGGGGGAGGGGTACATCCAGGACAGGTCGTCATCGCCAACGGATCGCTTGCCGGCTGACGTGCCGCGCGAATCTGCCACCAGATCGCCGTTGTGCTCGTCGGCGTACATCTGGCTGGCCAGGCCCATCTGTTTGAGGTTGTTGAGGCAGCCGACCCGGCGGGCCTTGTCCTTGGCCTTGCCGAGGACGGGGAGGAGCATGCCCGCCAGGATCGCGATGATCGCGATCACGACCAGCAGCTCGATGAGGGTGAACCCCGGGCGCCGATTCGTGTTGAAGGGACTCATCGCCTTGCCGAGAGGCGCGCCGGCTCGGGCGGGCGGCTGCCGGCGCCAATCTCGAATGGGATGTCGAACTGGTTGTTCTCCTTGCGGCGGTTTTCCCGGATCCATTGCGTCTGGGCCAGGAAAAGCTCGGGGTATTTCCGGCTGTAATGCTGCGTGTCCGGGAGCATGACCAGGGTGAACGGTCGAGCGGGCCGCGATGGGGCCCGCTGGCACGTGGCTCCGGAGAGGAGGAAAGCCAGCCCGCACACGCTGGCGAGCAGCCACGGGGCGCTCCGCGGAGCCCCTCCCGCCCATTGCGTGGAGTTTTCGTTCACCCTGGTTCGGTCGTTTTCTGCGGCATCATCCGTCTCACCGCGTGGGGCCTGCCTGCCGCGACGGCGCAGGCAGGCCTGCACCAGCCTCGTAGACTTATGACGATCTGGATCGTCGTTCGGGAGCGCGCCCATCAAGGCAGGCGGACCTGGTAAAACTGCCTCGATTCAGTCAACGGATCGACCACGAAAGGCGACTCGGCGCCGGGCACATTGGCGTAGGTACCGGAAGCCTCCGGAGCAGCCTGGAGCGTGCCGCCGCCCCTCCATGTCAGCGTGAGGCCATCGGCCGTGGATTCGAACCGGACGCGAGGCGGAACGGCGCTGGCTTGGATGAGGATGCCGCCCGATCCGCCAATCAGGAATACCTCGTCACCGTAAGCGGCGAACCGCTGGGAGATGCTGTTGATGTTGGGGCGGCTGACCCAATCGATCCCATCGGGCGAAGTCAGGATCGCGGCCGATCCGCCCGCGACCAGGAACGTGCCCGAGCCGTACGTCACGCTATTGAATGTGGGGCTGGAGCTGCCGCCGGCCGTGGTGCGGGGGGTCCAGATTGCGCCGTCGGGCGAGGAGAAGATCCGGTTGCGTTCCCCTACGGCGACGAACAAGCCTTCGGCGTAAGCAACGCTATTGAGCGCGCGGGTATCCCCCACGGTCTGAGGCGTCCAATTGATGGTATCGGGCGAAGTCAGGACCACGCCGGAATCGCCGACAGCGACGAAGGTGGTTCCATTGTGAGCGACGCTGCGCAAGGTGGTGTTGACGCCCGAGTATTGCGCAAACCAATTGGTCCCGTCGGGCGAGGTCAGGATGACGCCGGCGGCGCCCATGGCGACGAAAGTGCCGGCGGCATAGCCGATCCCGTTGATTGTGGTGTCGATGTAGGAAACCTGCAGAGCCCAGTTGGTCCCCTGGTTATCGGAGGTGACGATCGTGCCGCCATCGCCGCCGGCCACGACGAGCCCCGCTCCGCAGGCAAGACAGCGGAGCGATCGTTCGGCGGGCCGGTCGCGCAAGGTCCAGTGGATCCCGTCGGGCGATGTCCGGATCATGCCTTCGGTGGACACGACCACGAAGTTGGTGCCGGTCCAGACGCCGGCGTTATTGTACTGGCCCCAGCCGGGGGTGTGGTTGATCCAGGTCGTCGGCTCGCCGGTTTCGGACGATTCGGTGCCGCCGTAATGGCCGACGGCGACAAACCGGCCGGCTCCGTAAGCCACACCTCGCAAGTCTTCGTTGCCGACCGAGGGGATGCCGGGGGTCCAGCTGACACCATCGGGCGAGCTCGCCACCCAGGAAACCGACGAGCCAGACCCGACTGCCACGAAGCCGACGCCGGGTCCGCAAGCGACGCTTTTCACGGCAACCGGCATGCCGGAGAACTGCTCGACCCAGTTGGTCCCATCGGGCGAGGTCATGATCAAGCCCGAGTTGCCGCCCATGAGGAACATGCCTTGCCCGAGGCTGTTGGTGCCGTAGGTGATGGCGTTCAGGTTCAGCGTCGTGGGCGCAAGCTGGTCCACCCAGTCGATTCCGTTCGAAGAAGTCATGAGCTTGCCTGCGTTGCCCACCGCCACGAACCCGAAGTCCGGATGGTAGGCCACGCCGTTGGCGGAGGTGGAGCTGCTGCCGCCGGCCACGCGCTGGCTCCAGTTGATCCCGTCCGGCGAGGACCAGATCTCGGCTCGTTCGCATGCCGCCACAAAGACCCCCGCGCCGTACGCGAGGGCCAGGATGGATCGGGTGTTGGCATTGGTCCACGATTGCCGGGTCCACTCGATGCCATCGGGCGAGGTCAGGATCATGCCGGAGGTCCCGCCGCCGGCGCCGCCGGCCACATAAAGACCGTTGCCATAGGCGACGGCTCGCAAATCGCCGTTGGTGGGCGGATGGCTGACGGCCCACGGGGACGCGGCCAGATCCGGCGACGTGATGACGGCCCCGTAATCGCCGACCGCGACCAGCCGGCCGCCGCCATACGTGATGGCGTAGAGACGATTCCCCTGGGGAAGCGGGTTCCGCCATTGCCAGATGTCGAGCGGTTCGACCGCCTCGAGAGCCGGCGCCAGAATCATCAGCCAACATGCATAGACCGCAGTTCTTCGTTTCATAGTTATGACCTCGTACGGACCGTGAATCGGAACGTTATCTTTGCAGCGACGTTGACGGGAAGACATGAGGCGCCCGGCGAACGGGGAACGGCACAGCCGACGCGACGCGAGCTGCCCGCGTTTTGCATGGGCGCCGTCTTGACATGAATGATAAGGTGTAGAACAGAGCGGATCGAGTCAACCTGGAATCGTCTTTTACATTCTCTTAACAATTTTGTTGGCTTGGGCACATACTCCCTTAACGAACGTGCGGTCTATTGATTGTAGAAGGTTGGCTTGGGACGCAGTGGCGGCCGCTCAGAGCGGCGCCAGGCGTCGGGCGGACCTCGAAAAACAACCAACGATAACAGGCGTATGAAAACAACGACCATACTGACAATCGGGCTGGCACTTGCGGTGTCGGCGTTCACCGCCGCGGCTCAGCAGGGCCAGGGACGCGGCTGGGGCGGGGGCAGGGGAATGGGCGCGGGCCGGGGGCCGGCCCAGGGATTTCCGCCAGCCGTCAGCTTCCTGCTCGATGCGAACAAGGACGGAGTGCTTTCAGCTTCGGAGATCGATGCGGCTCCCGCCGCGTTTCTGAATCTGGACAAGAATAACGATGGGCAGATCGCGGCCAACGAGCTTTGCCCGGCCGGGCTGGGCCCTCGAGGCGCCGGATGCCCGTGGGGTTTCCAGGGCAATGGCGTGCCGCCTGCCGGCGCGCAAACGGTCCTCATTGCCGTCCTGGATGCCGATGGCAACGGCGCCATCTCGCCCGAGGAGGCTGCCGCCGCGGGCGCCGCCCTGAGGAAGCTTGACCGGAACAGCGACGGCCAGCTGACGCCGGACGAGGTGCGTCCGCCGGGACGCGGCCTGCGCAACGGCACGGGCCCGCGCGCCCAGATGGGGCTTTGTCCGATCGCCAGCGGTCAAGGCCAAGCGGGGGCTGCCGCCGCAGCGCCGGGGCCGGGCCGGGGCCGAGGCCCTCGCAATGGTGCCGGGCCGCGCGCCCAGGCCGGGCTTTGCCCGATGGTGCCCCCTCAGCCGGCACCGTAAACCGCCGATCGCCGAGATCCATCGAACGTCCGAAGTCCGCCTCGAGCGGGTGGGCTTCGGACGTTTTTTGTCAACCGCTCCTCAGTTGCTGATCAGGATGGTCGGCCTGGTTCTGTTTTCGAGCAACTTTTGGGGAGTTGACATATACTGACATATTCTGTAATATAGTGCCAAATGATAGCCCAATTGGAGTCCATATTGTGAATGACGAAATCCTGACCCTGCCCGAGCTGGCGGCTTACCTGAAACTGGCCGAACGGACGGTTTACTCATATGCGCAGCGGGGATTCCTACCGGGGGTGAAGGTGGGATCTTCCTGGCGTTTTCGGAGGAAGGACATCGAGGCCTGGCTCGAGGAACAGCGCAAGTTGACCGAGCAGAGCACATCCAAACGCCTGCAAAAGGAAGGAGGCAAACCATGAATCACCAGCAGGCCAAGGACCATCTGTTCGACACGACGTTCCTCATTGGATCATGGCGCCGGCGCAAAGCGCTCGAGTTTTTGTTCCAGCAAGGCGATGCCAAGGCGGTGCGGATCCTGGTGGATGCTGTCGATCGGAAGCAGCCGGAATCGCGCGCGATCGAATCGTACCTTGGCGGCCTCACCGATCCTGGCGCGGTCGAGGCGCTGATCCAGGAATGGACGCAGAAGGAGCGTCCATGGCTTGGCCCGGTCGCGGTGGACCGGGCATTGGCGGCTGGGATGGGCGATCGCTTGCCCATGGATCGCGCGACGGCCTGGCTGGTTGTGTCCCGTCTGGAGAGTGGAGGCGACATTGCCGGGGCAGCGGAGGCGTATGTCGGCCGCGCGATTCAGGAGAAGCCGCCTTTTCTGCAAGCGTTGGTATTCAAGGCTGGGTGGGGCAACAAGCTCGAACTGAACCGCCTTGCGGTTTCGGGCGCGCTCGAGCTTCTCGAGGATCCGGACGCCGATGTGCAAACGGGGGCCCAGGCCTGGCTGAAGGCGCTTCCGAACACCCAGCAATGGAACGATCCGATCGTGGATGCATGGATCCGAACTCAGACACCATTCCTGAGCAGCCTGGTGGCTGCGCCGCGGCTGCCATCCAATCCGGCCAAGGAAGCGCTGTTGCATCTAGCCAGCCGGAACGTTGCCGGCTACCGGAAGCTCGAGGACCAGGATGGCTCGTTGCTGGCTGAGGCGCTGGCGATGGCATCGCCGGAGCTGCGCAAAACCATCAATGAAGTCGTTCTCGAGGCCAAGGACGGCGCGCTGGCCGATGCGTATCGCCGGTCAACAGGCGCGGGCGCCGAAGCGGATCCCCAGATCGCATTGCGGGCGCTGATCGCTTCGGGGAACGAGGATGCGCTTTTCGATGCTGCTCGGGGGATGAAGCTGGCGGAGGTGCTGCCGTTATGCCGGCATTGGGCCGAGACGGGCCGGCGTCCGAAGAACCCGCGTTACGGGGAAATCGTGGATCGCGCTGCGGCGGCGATCGGGCAGATGCCGGAGGTGGAGATCGAGCCGGCGCCGCCGTTGCCGGAGGGTTTCGTGGATCTGATCGAGCAGTGGCAGAGCGAGACGGTTACCGATGCCCAGATCCGACAGGACCTTGAATCGAGCGATCCGTTCGTGCGTGCTCGAGCCATTTTGCTGGGCGGCCAGCAGGGAATACTAGACGACAAAGCGATCGGTGAGCGCGCTTCGAGCGAGCACTGGCCGGAACGGATGGCCGTCGTTTTGCACGCGGGCCATGCCTCCGAGAAGGCGGATCCCGTCCAATGGATCAACGAGTGTGCGGGCGCCGATTACGATTTGATGGGCAGCCGGATCCAGTGCGGCCCGGAAGAGCTGGATCGTGTCCAGGCGCTGTGCGCTGCGCTGCGGAACAAGAAAGGCGCATTAGCGGCTCGCAACCTTGCGTTGGCCGAAATCCTCGCCTCGTTCCGCTCCTTGTCCGGCGGCGCCATCCGGGTGTTCGAGGACGACAGCGCCCATCAGAAAGGCGCCACCCACGTCAGCGACCAGGATGTCAGGAAGGAAGACCTGAAGTTTTGAAATCAGGCCAATGACCAACACCCACCAATCGAATAATCTGGGAATCTGTAGTCCCCTGACCGGGCGTCCGAAGCCATGCCATCAAACTCGCCGCGTAAGGGCACGCGGCCTACATCGCCAGCGGCCGTCTCGGTGTAGGCCCGGTCCCCTGACCGGGCGTCCGAAGCCATGCCATCAAACTCGCCGCGTGAGGGCACGCGGCCTACATCGCCAGCGGCCGTCTCCGTGTAGGCCCGGTCCCCTGACCGGGCGTTCGGAGCCTTGCCATCAAACTCGCTTATGACGCTCTGTCCAACAATCCAATCGCTGCCACCCTTTTCCCGTCGGCATCATGCCTATCATTGACAACAAACTGGTAATCGCTGACGAGCAAGCGGACAAATTCCGGCAGGTCCACCCGCTTATCATGAACACCAAGGACGGCAGCGTCCTGGCGCTGGTGTCGGCGGGCAAATTCCTAGCGGGCGGTAAGGGAAGCAACGAAGGAGGCGGACCTTTCCCTGTGGAAATGCCGCCATTTTACTTGGCGGTGACGCCGGTGACCAATGCGCAGTACTTGAGGTTTGTGGAGGCGACGGGGCATCGGGTGCCGGATCATGCGGATTTTGGCACGCCAACCTGGCAGGGCAGGAGCTTTCCGGCGGAGAAGGCAGATCATCCGGTGGTGTGCGTGAGTTGGGATGACGCGCGGGCATACTGCAGATGGGCGGGCTTAAGGCTGCCAACCGAACTCGAGTGGGAGAAAGGGGCGCGGGGGGTGGACGGGCGTGAGTATCCTTGGGGAAATGAGTGGGAACCGGCCAAATGCCGAAATTCGACGAACAGAGGCAATGGTACAACAGCGAGCGTATGGGAATACGCTGCAGGAATGAGTCCATGGGGGCTGTATCAGATGGCGGGGAACGTGTGGGAGTGGTGTGAGGACTGGTATGAAAGCAATGCGTACAATCGGTACAAGGCAGGGGACCTCAAGGCACCGTCGAGCGGGAGCCACCGTGTGGTGCGGGGCGGCTCCTGGGCCGGCGACGCTCCCGGCTACTTCCGGGGTGCGTACCGCGGCGACAACGACCCGGCAGGCCGGCTCGGCCACGGGTTCCGGGTGGCGAGGACTGCTTTTTAATTCTTGAACCTTTACTCCTTTACACCTTGAAAGAAGCGGCAGGTGGGTGGTGGTTGGTGGTTTCGAACGGCCGGTCAGGGGACCGGGCCTACATGGGAACGGACGCTGGCGATGTAGGCCGCGTGCCCCCACGCGGCGTTGGTGTAGGCCGCGTGCCCTCACGCGGCGAGGTTGAAGGCATGGCACAAGACGCCCGGTCGGGGGACCGGGCCTACATGAAGACGGACGCCGGCGATGCAGGCCGCGTGACCTCACGCGGCGGGTCTGAAGACAAAGCCACAGCGTTGGTGTAGGCCGCGTGCCCTCACGCGGCGAGGTTGAAAGCAAGGCTCCGGACGCCGGGTCGGGGGACCCGGCCTACATGGGGACGGACGCGGGCGATGTAGGCCGCGTGCCCTCACGCGGCGTTGGTGTAGGCCGCGTGCCCTCACGCGGCGGGGTTGATGATCCAGCCTGCAATTAAGTTAACGTGAGAAAAATGCCTGAAATACCTCCCCATAACGACCAATCCAAACCGCCGCCGCGCCGGTTGCGCCGGCTCGACCGGGTTTGGCGAGACCACGAAGGGAACATTTCCTATCTGCTGACATTATGCGTCGAGGGCCGCGCTCGTGTCCTTGCCAATGAGCCCATTTTTGCCCGATTGACCGCATTTCTTCTCGAGAGTCCGCGTCGCTACGGCTGGTTTCCGCGCCGGTTTGTCGTGATGCCGGATCATCTGCATCTTATCGCACATCAAGGGCTCGAGGCCGTGACGTTGGGACACTGGATCAAGGCGCTTAAAGCAGTCGTGGGCGGATTCGGATCAGAAGGGGCGGACGCGGGCGATGTAGGCCGCGTGCCCTCACGCGGCGGGGTTGAAAGCAAGGCTCCAGACGCCCGGTCAGGGGACCGGGCCTACATGGGGGCGGACCCGGGCGATGTAGGCCGCGTGCCCTCACGCGGCGGTTCGGTCCGCATGAAACGGACGTGGCGTTGGCAGGCGGGATTCCACGACCACAAATTTCGGACTTCGGAAAGCGAACAACGGAAATGGGAATATGTCTGTCTGAATCCGGTTCGATGCGGGCTGGTCGACCGACCGGAGGAATGGCCATTCGGTGGAGAAATGCACTTTGATGTGACTGACGGCCCGCGGCTGGCGCGGGGGACGCCGCCTTTGTTGAAGAAAGGAATTTTGATCAAGGAAGATGAAAGCGTGTCTGATCGAAGCAAGGGGTCCAAGAAATGAAACTGCTAAAGGGTTATGCAAACGCCCGGTCGGGTGACCCGGCCTACATGGGGGCGGACGCGGGCGATGTAGGCCGCGTGCCCTCACGCGGCGTTGGTGTAGGCCGCGTGCCCTCACGCGGCGAGGTTGAAAGCAAGGCTCCGGACGCCCGGTCGGGGGACCGGGCCTACACGGCGGCGGACACCGACGATGTAGGCCGCGTGCCCTCAGGCGGCGTTGGTGTAGGCCGCGTGCCCTCACGCGGCGTTGGTGTAGGCCGCGTGCCCTCACGCGGCGAGGTTGAAGGCAAGGCTCCGGACGCCCGGTCAGGGGACCGGGCCTACAGGGCGGCGGGCGCGGGTTACTCCAAGACACCCCGTTCGTGCGCCCTTCAGAATCCTCGAATACACCAAGTCACGCCGACAACCAGCACTGACTTCCCATGGCTTTCCTGACGCGCATCGCCCAAGACCGCTACCGAGCTGAGAACCGTCTGGTCGTGAACGCGATCGATGGCACTGTTCTGGCACTGGTGCCGGGAGGGAAGTTCCTGGCGGGCGGGAAGGGCACCGATGAAGGAGGCGGACTTTTCCCGATCGACCTGCCGGCTTTTTACCTGGCGGTGACGCCGGTGACCAACGCGCAGTACCTGAGGTTTGTGGAAGCGACGGGACACAGATCGCCAGACCAGGCGGACTATATCACGCCAATCTGGAAGGGCAGGAGTTTTCCGGCGGAGAAGGCGGATCATCCGGTGGTGTGCGTGAGTTGGGATGACGCGAGGGCATACTGCAAATGGGCGGGCTTGCGGTTGCCGAGCGAACTCGAGTGGGAGAAAGGGGCCCGGGGGGTGGACGGGCGTGAGTATCCTTGGGGAAACGAGTGGGACGCAACCAAGTGCCGAAATCCGACGAACATCGGAAACGAGACGACAGCGAGCGTATGGGAATACGCTTCGGGGATGAGTCCATGGGGGCTGTATCAGATGTCGGGGAACGTATGGGAGTGGTGTGAGGACTGGTATGATAACACCGCTTACAATCGGTACAAGGCAGGTGATCTCAAGGCGCCAACCAGTGGAATTGGCGGTGTTCGGCGGGGCGGTTCCTGGTTCTTCCGCCATCCCGTCCACTTCCGGGGTGCGAACCGCCCCCTCGGCGTCGTCGTGACTTACCGGGACGTCGACTGCGGGTTTCGGGTGGCGAGGACTGGTTTTTAGATCTTGAACCTTTACTCCTTTACACCTTGAAAGGCGAATGCGCATGAAAATGAAAGAGCGAGTGAAGTCGATCTGGGATGCGATCACTGGTCGCACGGCGACGTCAGCCGAAAGCCAGCAGGCTACTGCCAGCGAGCAAGGGTCCGCTCTGGCGCGGCTGCGGATGGATCTCGAGTCGAGCAGGGCGGAGGCTGCGAAGCTGCGCGAGGAGTATGTGCGGCATGAACAGGAAGCGGCGGCGGCCCGGCAGGCGGCAGCGGGGGAGGCGGTGTCGGGCCTGCTGCGTGCGCTGGCGCCCACGCTGTCCCAGTTAGCCACGCTCCGCCACATGGCCGAGGCTGGACGCGAGGTGCGGGCGGCCGACGCGCTCAAGCTCTGCGGCCGGATCGAGCAGACGCTGGCCGAGCACGGTCTCGAACGGATTGGCGAGGTCGGCGCCGAGGCGGCGTTCGATCCCGCGCTCCACCAGCGGATGAGCGGGGGCGACGTTCGCGATGGGGATCCGGTGCGCGTGCGATTCGTGGGGTATCGGTTCCGGGGCGAGACGCCCGTGAAAGCCATGGTCAGCCGCGTTGGATCCGAACCGGGAAAGGAGTAGGGCGATGGCGATCGCGATGGATTTTGGGACGTGCAACACCGTGTTCGCCCGGTGGAACACGGCGGCGCGGCGGGCGGACTTGGTGTTCATACCCGGTCTGAGCCGGCGATTCCGCTACCGGCTGCCGGGCGGGGCGGATGAGCTGTCGGCCAGCGTGGCGCCCACGCTGGTTCATTATGGCGAAGGCGAGCGCCGGTTGCTCGGGGAACAGGTTGCGTCGGAAGGTCTGGTGGATCATCCGGGCACATTCCGCTGGGTGAAGCTCGATCTGCTGCGCGGCAACAACAAGAAGCGGCGGGTTAACGGCGATCTTCGGAGCCCAATCGAAGCGGGCACGCACTTCGTGGCCGACACGCTCACATTCGCGTTGGGTGCGCTGGGCGCTGGCGAGGACGAGGATCTAGTCATCACCGTGCCGGTCGAGGCCTATGACCAGTATGTGAATTGGCTGCGGACGACGGTCGAGTCCGTTGCCGGGGCGCGCCGGGTGCGAATGCTCGATGAAGCCACGGCCTGCATCCTGGGGTACCAGGAGACCGCCCGGAACGACGATATCTATGCCATCATCGACTTCGGCGGCGGCACGCTCGATGTCTCGATCGTCCAGGTGAACCTCGGGGCTGAAGGCCTCGAGAAATGCCTGATCCGCGGCCGGGCGGGGGAGGAGCTGGGCGGGATGCTGGTGGATCAATGGATGCTGGCCCGGTTGAAAGAGGCCGAGCGGTTGTCCGACGACGATATTCGCGAGGTGGGAACGCCTCTCATGCGCGCGATCGAGGAGGCCAAGATCAAGCTCTCGAACGGGGATTCGACGGCTGACGTCACCCAGCTCAACGATCTCACAGGCCGGCTGGTGAGTCACACGTTCAGCGTGGACGAGCTGCGCGGCCTGCTCCAGCGGCACGAGTTCTTCAAGCTCGTCGCCCGGACGGTGGACCGCGCGGTCGAGAATGCCCAGTCCAAGTTCAAGAAGCTGCGCCGGGATTTCAAGAAGCGGGAGATCCGGCGCGTGTTCATCGTCGGCGGCACCGGGATGCTGGCGGGCGTGCGCGAGTTCGTATCGAGCCTGTTTCCGGACACCCGGGTGGAATGCCGCGAGCCATTCGCCGCCATCGCGGCCGGCGCCTGCCGCTATGCGGGTCAGAACTACGATCCGACCCTGGTCCACACCTATGAGCTCAAGAGCTGGAATCCGGCCCGGAAGGAGTTCGACGATGTCCCGATCATCGAGAAGGGCGTCCAGTATCCCACCTCGAACCCGAACGATTCCGGAAGCCACGTCATCGTGGGCAAGTACATCTCCGCCGCGTCGGATCAGGCGCGCGCGTTGAATCTGGTGGTCTACGAGCGATCGGAGATGATCCGCCCGGGGAGCATTTTCGTGATGGGACCCGACGGCCGGATGCGTGAGCAGACGGGCGAGGCGCAGCGGGTCGAGCGCCGCCGCCCGCTCAATCCCGAAGCCGAAGATTTCATTCATCCCGATCCGCCCTGCGACCGGGAGGAAACCAAGCGATTTGTTGTCGGGTTCGGCGTGAACGAGAACAAATGCCTCACGGTATCGGTGAAGGACACGCGGCCCGGGAACCGGTCGAAGATCAAAGGCTCGGACGGACGACTCCTCGATTTGCCGGTCCGGGATTATCCGCTGGTCAGGCTGTAGGTTTGACCGTTAACAGCTAAATAACCACCCGCCATGCCTCTTCTGACGCGCATCGCACCCGATCGTTACCGGGCCGAGCATCGCCTCGTGGTGAATGCGAAGGACGGCGTCTATCTGGCACTGGTGCCACGGGGGAAGTTTCTGGCGGGCGATCCAACGTTCGAGGTGGAATTGCCGGCGTTCTATTTGGCGGTGGCGCCGGTGACCAACGCGCAGTATCTGAAGTTTGTGGAGGCGACGGGGCATCGCGCTCCGGATCAGGCAGACGCGGGCAACGCGATCTGGAAAGGCCGGAGCTTCCCGGCGGAAACAGCGGATCATCCGGTCCTGTGCGTGAGTTGGGACGACGCGCTGGCCTACTGCAAATGGGCGGGCTTGCGGTTGCCGAGCGAACTCGAGTGGGAGAAAGGGGCGCGTGGGATCGACGGACGCGAATATCCTTGGGGGAACGATTGGGACGAGAAGAAGTGCCGAAATCGCACGAATACAGGAAACGGGACCACAGCGAGCATGTGGGCATATCCCGAGGGAGCGAGCCCGTGCGGATTGTATCAGATGTCGGGAAACGTGTACGAATGGTGCGCGGACTGGTATGACGAAAAGGCCTACGAACGCTATCGGAACAAGGACTTGAAGCCGCCCAAACGCGCGCGATACCGCGTGGTGCGGGGCGGTTCCTGGTTCATCGACAATGCCACCGGGTTCCGGGCTTCCGACCGAGTCTACCGCGAGTCGTCGAGCCGAACCGGGAGCGCCGGATTCCGTGTGGCAAAGACGATGGAAAAGCGTTGATGGGTGGGGGTTCGCAAAGGATGGTCCAACGCGAGTGGTGAGAGTATTTATGAATGTGGAAATTGCAGGAGCGGACGCGCGCGATGTCGGCCGCGTGACCCCACGCGGCGGGGTGGAAGGTATGGCTGCAAACGCCGGGTCAGGTGACCCGGCCTACAGGGCGGCGAACGCCGGCGGTGTAGGCCGCGTGCCCCCACGCGGCGGGGTGGAAGGTATGGCTGCAAACGCCGGGTCAGGTGACCCGGCCTACACGGGGGCGGACGCTGAACGGCATTATGCCCATCGTTGACAACAAGCTGGTAATCGCTGACGAACGAGCGGACAAATTCCGGCAAATCCATCCGCTTGTCATGAATGGAAAGGACGGCAGCGTGCTGGCGCGGGTGCCGGAAGGAAGATTTATGGCGGGGGGCCAAGGCAAGGATGAAGGCGGAGGGCCATTCGAGGTCGAACTGCCGGCGTTTTACCTGGCGGTGACACCGGTGACCAATGCGCAGTATCTGAAGTTTGTGCAGGCTACAGGACGTCAGCCGCCAGACAAGGCGGACTGGGATGGGCCAATCTGGCGAGGCAGGAGCTTCCCGGCGGAGAAAGCGGACCATCCGGTGACCCATGTGAGTTGGGACGACGCGCAGGCATATTGCGGATGGGCGGGCTTGCGGCTGCCGACCGAACTCGAGTGGGAGAAAGGCGCGAGGGGGGTCGACGGACGCGAGTATCCTTGGGGGAACAATTGGGACGCGACCCAATGCCGAAATGACGGGAACAAAGGGAGAGGGACGACAGCGAGCGTGTGGGAATATACTTCAGGGATCAGTTCGTGGGGAATGTATCAGATGTCCGGAAACGTGTGGGAGTGGTGTCAGGACTGGTATGAGAGCAATGCATACCAACGATACGGGGCTGGGAATCTGGAAGCGCCGGTAGAAACCCCAGTGCTTGGAGCTGTTCATGCAGTGCGGGGCGGCTCGTGGCGCTACGTCTCTTGGCGGGGTGGCGGTCTTGGGGATTTCCGATGCGCTCACCGCGAGAGCCGCGGCTCTCATGGGCAAAGCAGCGATCTTGGCTTTCGAACTGCCAGGAGTGTCTAAACAACATTTATCACAATGAACTTCAACGACGAGATTGCTCTGCTGATTGACGCGCGGGTGCCGGTGATCCAGGTGCTCACGCATGACGAGGAACGCCTGGTCGAGATGCTCGAGGCCGTGTGCGCCCGGCCTGGCATCGGCGCGCAGCCCGGTCTTTACGCCTGGGACCTGGCGGATCAATGGACGGTGCTGGCGCCGGGCAAACCGGTGTGCGACACTTCGAAGGAAGCCACGCCCGATACGATCCTGCGGATGATCGAGCAATCCCCGGCGCCCGGCATTTATCTGCTGCGCGATTTCCATCAGGTCTGGGAGGCCAAGAAGACGGTGCTGCGAAAGCTGAGGAACCTGGTCCAGAAACTGCCCCGCATGCCAGTGCCCAAGACCATCGTGATCACAACGCCGCCGGACCTGATGCCGGGGGAGCTGCGTCGGCCGCCAGGCCTGAAGCAGGACATCGTGTGCCTGGATCTGGGCAGGCCGGATGCGGATGAGCTGGGCCGAATCATGCGTCGAGTCCTCGGGGATCGGGCCGTGTCCGGAGGTTTGCTCGGCGCGATGGCGGAGACGGCGCTGGGATTGTCCGGGCTCGAAGCGGCGCGGACGGCCACCAAGGTGTTTGTGTCGGCCCGGCGGCGAGCGCCGGCCGCGGTGGGCGAGTGGGCATTGGAGGACATCCGGTGGGAGAAACACCGGATCATCCGCGAGAGCGGGGCGCTGGAGATGGTGGAGAACCTCGAGCAGGCATCGAGCGTGGGCGGCCTCGAGGTGCTTCGGGAATGGCTCGAGCTGCGCAAGGAGGCATTCAGCGAGCGTGCGGCCGCCTACGGGCTCGATGCGCCGCGCGGCATTGCGCTGGTGGGGATTCCCGGCACGGGCAAGAGCCTCTGCGCCAAGGTCGCCGCCGCCATGTGGCGGATGCCCCTCCTGAGGCTCGATATGGGGGCGGTGTTCGCCGGAATCCTCGGATCGTCCGAACGGAACATCCGCGAAGCGATCGAAATCTCGGAGCTCATCTCGCCGTGCGTGCTGTGGGTGGACGAGATCGAGAAGGCATTTGCTGGCTCGAGCGGCGACAGCGGAACGGCGGCCCGCGTGCTGGGGACGTTCCTGACGTGGATGGCCGAGAAACGAAAGCCGGTGTGCGTGCTGGCGACCGCCAACGACGTGGATCGCCTGCCGCCCGAGTTCCTGCGCAAGGGCCGGTTCGACGAGATCTTCTTTCTCGATTTGCCGACCCAGGAGGAGCGCGCCGCCATTTTGAAGGTGCATCTCGAGAAGCGCGGCTACTCGATGATCTCGCAGAAATTCAACCTCCCCGAGGTCGTGCGGGTGACCGAGGGCTTCGTGGGGGCCGAACTCGAAGCGGTGGTCAAGGACGCCATGTTCCCTGCGTTCATGGACAGCGAGCGCGAGCTGAGCACGGCAGACCTGGTGAAGAGCGCTGGAGAGATGGTGCCGTTGGCCAGGTCGCGCGCGGCGCATATCCAGAAGTTGCGTCAATTGGTCATGAACGGCGAGGCCAGAAACGCCTCGCGCGCAACGGTTGCCGACGAGGTTAAATGCGATCAGATCCGGGGTGAGAGAATCCTGGATTTGCCGTAATTAACGATCAATGGGCTGTGCTCGCAAGAATTTATGGTTGATAACTGATTGTAGTATCATTAATTATCACGCGTGAATTACAGGCATCGATTGTTGGCGGCTAAGTTGCATCGGCTCTTCGATCGGTTCCCGGTCGTTATTGTTGCTGGCGCACGGCAGGTCGGCAAGACCACCCTGCTGCATGCCGAGTTCCCCAACCTGAACGCCGTCGAATTCGATCCAGCGGTCGATGTGGCCAATGCGCGTCAGGATCCGGAACTCTTTTTGGACAACCATTCGTGCCCGATGATTCTGGATGAAATCCAGTATGCGCCCGAGGTGGTGGCAGCGCTCAAGCGCCGGGTGGACAGGTCGAAGCGGACGGGGATGTATTTGGTGACCGGATCGCAGCAGTGGTCGGTGTTGCGGACGGCATCGGAGTCGCTGGCAGGCCGCGCGGTATTTCTGGACCTCGAGGGATTTTGTCTGATCGAGCTGGCGGGGCGGCCCGTCGAGAGGCACTGGCTGAGCCGCTACCTTGAGGATCCGGAGAAATTCGTGGCGAGTCCGGTCGAGCGGTTAGTGGGGAAAGAGACGCTGTTCGAGCGGCTGTGGTGCGGCTGGCTGCCGGGTGTCCAGGAAATGTCCGCCGAGGCGGCCGTGGAATTTCATCGGGCCTATTTGCGCACGTATATCGAGCGGGATGTGCGGCTTCTGGCTGAGGTGGGGGATTGGCAGCAATTTGGCCGGTTCGTCCGGTTGGCGGCGGCATTGACTGCCCAGGAACAGAACTATTCGCAGCTCGGGAGGGAGATCGGTATCACGCCGCAAACGGCGCAGCGGTGGTTGTCGATGCTCCGTGCGACGTTCCAGTGGTTCGAGACGCCGGCTTACACTGGCAATGCCGTCAAACGGATTAGCGCCCGTCCCAAGGGGTATTTGGCGGACACGGGGTTTGCCTGTGCATTGCAGATGCTCTCTTCGCCTTTGGCGCTGGCGGGGCATCCGCTGTCGGGCGCATTGTTCGAGACCGCCGTGGCGGGGGAGATCCGGAAGCTGGCGGCGGCGCTGGCCACGCCGCCGGCGATGTATCATTGGCGCAGCCACGGCGGCGCCGAGGTCGATTTGCTCCTCGAACGAGACGGCCGGTTTTACCCGATCGAAATCAAGCTGACGAGCCGGCCCGGAAAAGGCCATGCTCGGGGCATTCAAGCCTTTCGAGAGACCTACCCGCGTCTGCGGATTGCGCCGGGGCTGATTGTCGCTCCGTGCGAGCGATCGCTGCAGGTGGCCGACCACGCCTGGGCTATGCCCTGGGACCCACTTTGATCCTCCAACCAACACGAAACCAATCAACCGCTCTGCTTATGTCACACTTCACCAAAGTCAAAACCGTGATCCGGGACCAGGAGGTCTTGTGCGAGGCCCTGCGGCAACTGCACCATCAGTTCCGCGAGGGTGAAAACCTGGTGGTCCGCGGGTATCGCGGGACCCAGCAAATGGCCCAAGTGGTGGTGAATACCGGGTGCGAGTACGACATCGGATTCCAGCGCCAGGCCGATCGGACCTTCGACGCCATCGCCGACTGGGATTACGGCATCCGGAACCAGGCGGCATCGCGGTTTCATCAGGACAATTTTTTGGCCGAAGTCCACCAGAAATGCGCCCACATCGCCGTGCTCGAGACGATCAAGCAGAAAGGATGGATTCTCGAGGAAAATCGCGTGCTCGACTCAGGCGAAATCGAGGTCGTCGTGTGCGAGCCCATCTGAACCTGGAGGCAATATGAAAAAGATTCGCATCCGCATTGGCAAGGACGGCAAGACCGTGTTGAGCGTCGAGGGCGTCCAAGGCTCGGCGTGCGTGGACCTGACCAAGGCATTCGAGGAGGCGATCGGCGATGTCCAGGAACGGCGCCTCTGCAAGGAATACCACGAGGAAGCCAGCGAGCAGACCAGCGAGCAGACGAGTGAAACGATTTGAATAACCACCTCTTCCGATGCCACTCGAATTCAGCAAAGACCTGGTCATCTATATCAAGGCCGGCTATCCGATCCTGAACATCCTATCGAGCGAGGAGGACCGCGTGCTCGAGCGGGTGGACGAGATCCGTCGGGACACCACGCTGTGGAAGGAAGGGCGGGAGCTGTTCGTCTGGACGATCTCGAGGGGCTGGCTGACGCCCGAAGGCCAGCCAGCCGCAAAGGAGGATTCCAGGGATCCGGCACAGGCGCTGGCGTTCGTGCGGAACCACGAACGGCGGGCGCTCTTTTTGTTCAAGGATTTCCATCCTTATTTGGATGAGAAGTCGCCGAACGCATCGCTGGTCATCCGGCTGGTGCGCGATCTGGCGCCGCACCTGGCAGCCACGGGCAAGACAATGATCTGGATTTCGCCCGTGCTGAAAATACCGGCGGAACTCGAGAAAGACGTCATCGTGCTCGACATGCCGCTGCCGACCGAGGCGGAATACCGGGCGGTGCTCGAGCGGTTCATCGAGCGCTACGGATCAAGCACCAAGGTGGTGTTCAACCTTGCTGAGGAGGGCAAGGATCTCATGGTGAAGGCATGCCAAGGGCTGACCAAATGCGAAGCGGAGAACGCTCTTGCCAAGGCGATCGTCGGCCGCGGCCGGCTCGATGTCGAGGACGTGCGATCCATTCTCGAGGAGAAGGAACAGATCATCCGGAAATCGGGCATTCTCGAGTTCTGGGGCGCAGTGCAGGATTTTGGCGTCGTGGGGGGATTGGCCAACCTCAAGACATGGCTCAAGCAGCGCAACCAGGGATTCAGCCAGCGCGCGCGCGATTTCGGTCTGCCCTACCCGCGCGGGGTGCTGCTGGTTGGTGTGCCCGGCTGCGGCAAGAGCCTGTGCGCCAAGGCGGTGGCTGCCGAGTGGAAGAAACCCCTGCTCAAGTTCGATCTCGGCCGCGTGTTCGGCCCTTACGTGGGGGATTCGGAAGAACGGATGCGGAAGGCGCTGAGCACGGCCGAAGGCGTCGCTCCGGCGATTCTGTGGATCGACGAGCTCGAGAAGGGCCTTGCCGGCGCCAGCGGCGGCGGCGGCGATGGCGGCGTCGCATCCCGCGTGTTCGGCAACCTGCTCACCTGGATGGAAGAGAAGAAGAAGCCGGTGTTCGTCGTCGCGACCGCCAACGACATCTCGAGGCTCCCGCCGGAGCTGCTGCGCAAGGGCCGGATGGACGCCATCTTTTTCGTCGATCTGCCCAGCCCGACCGAGCGCGCCGAGATCCTGATGATTCATCTGGCCCGGCGCGGACGCGATCCGAACGAGTTCGATCTCCCCGCGCTGGTCCGAGTCACGGACGGATTCAACGGGGCCGAGCTCGAAGAGGTGGTGGTCGGCGCCCTTTACGAGGCATTCACGGATAAAGAGGGCCAGGCCGAACCCAGACTGGCATCGCGTCATTTGCTCAAAGCGGCGTCGGAACTCGTCCCGCTCTCGCGCACGCGTCAGCGCGAGATTGGGATATTGCGCGAATGGGCGGCGAAGAACTGCCGAGCCGCGGCCCGCGCGCCCGATGCAACCGAAAGCGAACGGCAGGCGTCGGAAAGCCTCGTCGAGAAACAGGCGCGCCTGCTGGATTTGGGGTAGCTGGATGGGGGAGCGAGACGCGGCAATTCAGGATTGGATGATGGAATCAACGTCATGCAGTGGAGCACGTGAGCGGCCCGCGGATCGTCTGGCTCGTTATTATTTACAAGTCGGCGCTTTCGAGCCGCGATCGCTGGTGAACGGGCCGGGTGTCCGTGCGGTGGTTTGGGTGCAGGGCTGCGGGCGTCGGTGCCCAGGCTGTTTCAATCCTGAGTTCTTGCCTTTCGAAGGCGGCCGCGCCGTGCCAGTTGCCGAGGTGATCCAATGGATCGCGGATTCCGCCGCAGCAGGAAACCGAGCTCCAGACGCCCGGTCGGGCCTGCCTGCGCCGCCGCGGCAGGCAGGGGACCGGGCCTACACAGTGGCGGACGCGGACGATGTAGGTCGCGTGCCCTCACGCGGCGAGGTTGAAGGCATGGCTCCAGACGCCGGGTCAGGTGACCGGGCCTACAGGGCAGCGGGCGCGGGCGATGTAGGCCGCGTGCCCTCACGCGGCGTTGGTGTAGGCCGCGTGCCCTCACGCGGCGGGACTGAAGGCAAGGCTTCAGACGCCGGGTCAGGTGACCCGGCCTACAGGGGTGCGGACGACGGCGATGTAGGCCGCGTGCCCTCACGCGGCGTTGGTGTAGGCCGCGTGCCCTCACGCGGCGGGGTTGAAAGCAAGGCTCCAGACGCCCGGTCAGGGGACCGGGCCTACAGGGCAGCGGGCGCGGGCGATGTAGGCCGCGTGCCCTCACGCGGCGGGACTGAAGGCATGGCTCCAGACGCCGGGTCGGGTGACCCGGCCTACAGGGCGGCGGGCGCGGGCGATGTAGGCCGCGTGCCCTCACGCGGCGGGGTTGAAAGCAAGGCTTCAGACGCCCGGTCAGGGGACCGGGCCTACAGGGCGGCGGGCGCGGGCGATGTAGGCCGCGTGCCCTCACGCGGCGGGATTGAAGGCATGGCTTCAGACGCCGGGTCGGGTGACCGGGCCTACAGGGCGGCGGGCGCGGGCGATGTAGGCCGCGTGCCCCCACGCGGCGAGGTTGAAGGCATGGCTTCAGACGCCGGGTCGGGTGACCCGGCCTACAGGGCGGCGGGCGCGGGCGATGTAGGCCGCGTGCCCTCACGCGGCGGGATTGAAGGCATGGCTCCAGACGCCGGGTCGGGTGACCCGGCCTACATGGGGGCGAACGCTGCGTATGATCTCCAACCGCTGCCCGCTCTTGAAGGCGTGACTTTCTCCGGCGGTGAGCCATTCGATCAGGCGGAGGCCCTGGCGATGGTGGCTCGATCGGCACGGGGAATGGGCTTGAGCGTGTTCATCTTCACGGGATACCCGTGGGAGGAGTTGCAGCGGAGCGTTGATCCGGGCCATCGCGCGCTGCTCGAAGTATCCGACCTGCTGGTTGCCGGACCGTATGATCGCAACCTGCCCTGCAAACATCAGCTGTTGGCCAGCGCGAACCAGCAACTGGTCTTTCTGACTGACCGCTATCGACATTTCGATTTTGGGCAAAAGCGCAGGGTCGAGTATCGGATTGGCCCCGATGGCGACGTGCGGGTCAGCGGGTTTCCGATAGATTGATGGTATGAGCTCGGCAGTCGCGAAAAGGACGAACGCAGGCGCCGTTTGTGGCATGAAGGATGGTGCCTTTGTGACCGCCGTTCAAGATGAGATTGAGGGATTCGTTCTGGCCGGCCTTCAGAAGGCGCGTCCATTTGTGCGGAACAAAGTCGACGGGACCGTGCTGGCGCTGGTTCCGGCAGGGAAATTCCTGGCGGGCGGCAAGGGAAGCAACGAAGGAGGGGGACCGTTTGAAGTGGATTTGCCCCCATTTTACCTGGCGGTGACGCCGGTGACCAACGCGCAGTATCTGAATTTTGTCGAGGCGACCGGGCACAGACCGCCGGACAATGGATTTTGGCAAGAAAGCGGGAAGCGGGACCATCCGGTAACAGATGTGAATTGGGACGACGCGCAAGCATACTGCAGATGGGCGGGCTTGCGGCTCCCGAGCGAGCTCGAGTGGGAGAAAGGGGCGCGGGGGGTGAATGGACGGGAGTTTACTTGGGAAAATCAATGGGACCAGGCCAAATGCCACAACAAATCGAATAAAGGGAATGGGATGACAGGAATGACAGCGAACGTGTGGGATTACGCCTCGGGGACAAGTCCGTGGGGGATGTATCAAATGGCGGGGAACGTATGGGAATGGTGCGAGGACTGGTATGAGGAAGAGGCCTACGATCGGTACAAGACAGGAGACCTCAGGGCCCCTGCGGATGGGACTTCCCGCGTGATTCGAGGCGGCGGCTGGTTGAACGAGGATCCCGTTCACTTCCGGTGTGCGTACCGCAACGACCGCGACCCGGCAGACCGGTACGACGTCTTCGGATTCCGTGTAGCGAGGAATGCATTGGATCCTGAACCATCACTCCTTTCGACCTCTAAGAAAGTAGCGTGTTATATTAAATGACATTTCCCCATAAACCAAGGCGGCGGGAAATTGCGAAGCCCACAACGCGGGGTCAAGCAGGGGACCAGGCCTACACGGGCGCGGACGCCGGTGATGTGGGCCGCGTGCCCTCACGCGGCGGGGTTGAAGGCATGGCTTCAGACGCCGGGTCGGGTGACCCGGCCTACAGGGCGATGGGCGCTGCGTGTGATCCCCAATCACTGCCCGCTCTTGAAGGCGTGACGTTCTCCGGCGGCGAGCCATTCGATCAGGCATCGGCCCTGGCGGTGGTGGCTCGAGCGGCACGGGGAATGGGCTTGAGCGTGTTCATCTTCACGGGATACCCATGGGAGGAGTTGCAGCGGAGCGTTGATCCGGGCCATCGCGCGCTGCTCGAAGTATCCGATCTCCTGGTTGCCGGACCGTATGATCGCAACTTACCCTGCAAACATCCGCTGTTGGCCAGCGCGAACCAGCAACTGGTCTTTCTGACTGACCGCTATCGTCATTTCGATTTTGAGCAAAAGCGCAAAGTCGAGTTCCGCATCGGTCCTGATGGGGATGTGCGGGTAAGCGGGTTTCCAGTAGTTGGCACTTGGGGATCTGCAGGAATATGAAATGAATGCAGGGGCGAAAAACAGGACCGTTGCGGAAGCGCTTTGTGGGATCAGGGATGGCGTATTTGTGACGGTCATTCAAGAGGAGGTGGCTGGTTTCAAGATCGCGAGCAGCCGCCAGGTTCGTCCTCTGGTGCGGAATGCCAAGGATGGGAGCATCCTGGCGCTTGTGCCGGGAGGGAAGTTCCTGGCGGGAGGAGAGCTGTTCCCGATCGAGCTGCCGGCGTTTTATCTTGGGGTGACGCCGGTGACCAATGCGCAATATCTGCGGTTTGTGGAAGCGACAGGGCATCGGGCGCCGAATCATGCGGATGCTGGGACAGCGATATGGAAAGGCCGGAGTTTTCCGGCGGAGAAGGCCGATCATCCGGTGGTGTGCGTGAGTTGGGACGACGCACAGACATACTGCAAATGGGCGGGCTTGCGGTTGCCGAGCGAACTCGAGTGGGAGAAAGGGGCCCGAGGGGTGGACGGACGCGAGTATCCTTGGGGGGACGGATGGGATCCAGGCAAGTGCCGGAACGACAGGAACAAAGGGAACCGGACGACGGCGGCTGTGTGGGAATACGCGGTGGGGACAAGCCCATGGGGGATGTATCAGATGTCGGGGAACGTGTGGGAATGGTGTGAGGACTGGTATGAAAGCAATGCATACGATCGGTACAAGGCAGGGGACCTCAAGGCGCCGTCGAGCGGAACCGGCCGTGTGGTGCGGGGCGGCTCCTGGTTCTACGTCTATCCCGACTACTTCCGGGGTGCGTACCGCGACCTCTACGACCCGGCGTTCCGGCTCGGCAGCTGCGGGTTCCGGGTGGCGAGGACTGAATCTTAGATCTTGCACCTTTACACCTTTACACCTTGCGACGCCATTATGAATGAAGGTTCAAACGTCGGCGGTTACGTGATCGAGGCGCTGCTCGGCCGCGGCGGTTTCAAAACGGTTTACCGCGCCCGGAACAGTCGAGCGGCGGAGAATGGGTATCCGGAGCAAGTGGCGTTGTGCGTGCCGCACGCGCAGGATGCCGAATCGCGGGCGATGCTCGCAAAGGAGTGCCAGATCGCGCAATCGCTCGATCATCCGGCGATCGTGAAATTTTTCGCGGTGGCGGAGGCCGATGATGCTCTCTTTGCAGTGACGGAACTGGTCGAGGGTGAAACGCTGCATGCGGTGCTGAAGCGGCGAGGCGCGCTCCCCCTGGCGGAGACAGTCGAGGTGGCGCGGCAGGTGGGGGAGGCGATCGACTACCTGCATGCCAGCCTGAGGTTTCACCGCGACATTAAGCCGGCCAACCTGATGCTGGCCCGGGGTGCGAGCGGGGAGAAAGCCGGCGGCATCAAGTTGCTTGATTTTGGTCTCGCCCGTTTGATGGCGCATTCGCAATACCTGGCCACATCGCGGGTCGGATCGGTGGTCTATATGGCGCCCGAGCAGTTCGGCGGGGCGGCGGGGATGAACGCGGACGTGTGGGGTCTGGGCGTGACCGTGTTTCAGGCCATCACCAACACGCTGCCATTTGTGGCTCGGGACGAAGCCGAGCTCATCCACAAAATCCTCTATGATCCGCCGGACCTCGAGCCGCTCGAAGCCGGCGGGTTCGATCGGAGGCTGGTCGGCGTGATGCGCCGGGTGCTCGAGAAGGATCCGGAGAAGCGGTATCGGAAGGCGGGCGATTTCGTGGCCGATCTCGAGGCGGTGCTCTGCCATGCGGGCGCAGTCAGCCCGTTCGAGGGCGAGATCGAGGTGCTTTTGCGGGCGCATTTCCCGCTGATTTTCATTGAATCGCACGAGGAAGAACGCGTGCTGGCGTCGCTCGAGCGGATTCGCGAGGTGCTGGCGGCGAGCCAGCCGGCCGAGCTGTATGTGTGGAGCGAGACTCGGGGGCTGGTGGACCGCCAGCGTCGGGTAATCGCGCAGACTCAAGGCGATCCCCTGGCGGCGTTGCAGGGCGTGATCCAATCGGCTGAGGGCGGCATTTTTGCGTTCCTCGATATGCACCGGCATTTCACTCCGATTAGCGTCCGTCTCATCCGGGATGCGATCTGGACCGTGAAACGCCAGCGGAAGAGCCTCGTGTTCGTTTCGCCGGTGCTGAACCTGCCGGCCGAACTCGAGGCCGATGCCACCTTGATTTCGTTTCCGCACCCCGAGATGGAGCGGTTGCGGGAATTGGTGGACGGCGCGCAGGAGAAGGATGCGGGGGAATCGGTTCCGGCGATGGACGGCGCGCTGCGCGAGGCCCTCGCGCGCGCGGTGGTGGGATTGACTGAGCGCGAAGCGCAACGGGTTCTGCGCCGGTCGGCGATCGCTCGGGGAAAGCTCGATGCCGGGTGTGTGGCCGAGGTGATTCGCCAAAAGCAGCAGATCGTTCGCAAAACCGGCGTGCTCGAGTTTGTCGAGCCCGATGTGAGCTTCTCCGATGTCGGCGGGCTGGCCAATCTGAAGACGTGGTTTCAGAAACGGCGTCAGGCGTTTTCGCCGGAGGGGATGCGCTTTGGTCTGCGGAATCCGCGCGGGGCGGTGCTGGTGGGTGTGCCCGGCTGCGGAAAGAGCCTGTCGGCCAAGGCGCTGGCGGCGGACTGGCAGGTGCCGCTGCTGCGGTTGGACATGGGACGTCTGCGCGGATCGCTGATGGGCGAGTCCGAACGCCGGCTGCGGCTTGCGCTGCAGACGGCAGAGATTGCGTCGCCGTGTGTCCTGTGGATTGACGAGCTCGAGAAGGCCTTTGCCGGGCTGGGCCAGGCTCTCGATAGCGGGGTTAGCCAGCGGATGTTCGGGATGTTCCTCAACTGGCTTTCCGAGCGGCGGTCCCCGGTCTTTGTGGTGGCTACCGCGAACAATGTCCGCCAGCTGCCCGCCGAGTTCACACGGAAAGGACGGTTCGACGAAGTGTTTTTCGTGGGCCTGCCGGCCGCCGGCGAGCGGCGTGCGATCTGGCAGATCCACCTGCGCCGGCCGAAGCAACTGGATGCCGGATTGGACATCGAGCGGCTGGTGGCCGCATCGGAAGGTTACACGGGAGCTGAGATTGCCGAGACGGTGGTGAGCGCCATGTTTCAGGCATTTGAACAGGGCGAACGCGCCGTGACCGAAGCCGACTTGGTCGCCGGGTTGCACGAGAGCGTGCCCATGAGCCAGTCCCATGCGGGGCTGGTGGTGGACATGCTGGCATGGGGACGCGCGTATGCGGTTCCAGGCAGTTAATGCAGATTCTTTCGCAGTAACTGTTCAGGCCAGCCGCGAGGGAACGCCGATACACGAGAGTGAGGAAGATGAGCAAGAAAGAGAATCGCGCATGTTGTCCCTTGCGTCCATTCGGCTTTGAAGGTAGGGCGCGCACTCCGCTGCGCGCCGGGCCGAGAGTTTGCAGCCATCAAGGCGGCGTCCACGGAGTGGCCGCCCTACCTTTCGGCTTTGAAGGTAGGGCGCGCACTTCGCTGCGCGCCGGGCCGAGAGTTTGCAGCCATCAAGGCGGCGTCCACGGAGTGGCCGCCCTACCTTTCGGCTTTGAAGGTAGGGCGCGCACTCCGCTGCGCGCCGGGCCGAGAGCTTGCAGCCATCAAGGCGGCGTCCACGGAGTGGCCCGTCTGCCGCCCTGCCGCGGCCTTTGGTCTACGGCGAGGTGCGATCGGTGTCGCGCGAGATGCTCCACCGCAGCAGGTACTCGGTCCTCTTGACCCACTCGGCGTGACCGTCGTTGAAGAGCCAGTTCGATCCGCCGTCGCCGTGGTTGTCCACATCGTCCGGATAATTGTTCGATCCCGAAGGTTTGGCGTCGTCGCCGTCGGAAATCAACATGGTGGCGGACGGGCCTGGTTTGACGCCGATGTATCCCGGCACTTTTTGGATCGTGTAGGAAAGGACGCGGTTGAACGTGACTTTCTTATCGTCGCCCATGAGGCCGAAGACCTCGTAGCTGTGGCCTTCGCCGCGGTCGCGGCCGTTGGGGGCGTTGTCGAGCAGACCGCGAATCGTTCGATCGAGAGTTTTGGCGCCAATCGCCTGGACGATCACGATATTGGTCGGCTGGATGAAGTGCCGGGTGCCGGGGCAGACGAAGCTTTTCACGGATCGGATCGGGGATGGGTACATCCAGGAGAGATCGTCATCGCCAACGGATCGTTTGCCGGCCGAAGTGCCGCGTGAATCGGCGACCAGATCGCCGTTGTGCTCGTCGGCGTACATTTGGACGGCGAGCCCCATCTGTTTGAGGTTGTTGAGGCAGCCGACCCGGCGCGCCTTGTCTTTCGCCTTGCCGAGCGCGGGGAGCAGCATGCCCGCCAGGATCGCGATGATGGCGATGACGACCAGCAGCTCGATCAGGGTAAAGCCCGGGCGCCGATTCGGGTTGGAGGGATTCATCGCCGTGGCGAGAGGCATGCCGGCTCGGGCGGGCGGCAGCCGGCGGGGATCTCGAATGGGATGTCGAACTGGTTTTTCGGGTCGGTTCGGTAGCTGTTCAACGCCGGTGAGAAAGTGCGGACCTGGATGGTGCGTTCGGCGGGAACGAACCGGAGCAGGCGCAGCCAGGCGTCCCCGCCGTTGTGCTCTTTCTGATAATCGGCCAGCATCTCGATCACTGGCGCTCCGGCGTCGTTGATGGATACCTGGTGATAGGCGACGGTTCGCTGGTGGTGTCCGCAGAGCACGAGGAAGATCTGCGGGTGGCGCCGGATCAGCTTGTGCCAGACGTCTTCGGCCGCGTTGCCATGCTTGGACACCCGGGTGTTATATCCGCGAATCCCGGTCACGCCGTTGAGATAGCTGTGGGTGGTGACGATCACGGCGCGGCGCGGATGAGCGCGCAGGACATCGGAAGCCCAGTCGATCGCGGCGTCCGGGACGTCGAGCTCGAGGTGCAGGATCAGGAAATCGATCCCGCCTCCGGAGAAGAGCTGATACGAGTTCAGCCCGTTGGTCGAGGATCCGCCGAACCACGAGCGGCCCCGGAACCGCTGGGGCCCGAAGTGCCGGAGAAAGGTCGCCACCTCGCCGGGGCGGCGGGAGACGCTATCGAAGTCATGGTTGCCGATAGCGACGCCCCAGGGCACAACGCTGTCGAGCATGGACATCGCCTTGTCAGCCACTTCCCATTGGTTGGTGTCATCACCGTGGTTGTTGACGATGTCGCCCACATGGGTGACGAACACGATGTTCTCCCTGCGCCGGTTTTCCTTGATCCACTGCGTCTGGGCCAGGAACAGCTCGGGATATTTCCGGCTGTAATGCTGCGTGTCCGGGAGCATGACCAGGGTGAACGGTCGAGCGGGCTGCGATGGGGACCGCTGACACGTGGCTCCGGAGAGAAGGACCGCCAGCCCGCAGAGGCCGGCCAGCAGCCCGGGGACGCTCCTGGGAGCGCCTTTCGCCCATTGCGTGTGGTTTCCGTTCACCCTGGTTCGTTTGTTATCGGCAGCGTCATGCGTCTCGCCGCCCAAGGCCTGCCTGCCGTAGCAGGTCAGGTCGGCCTCAACCGGCGTCGCAGACTCATGGCGCTCTGTATCGTCGTTTGGGGGCGCGCCCATCAAGGCAGGCGGACCTGGTAGAACTGTCTCGATTCAGTCAACGGAGCGACCACGAATGGCGACTCGGCGTCGGGCACGCTGGCGTATGTGCCCGAGGCTTCGGGAGCGGCCTGGAGCGTTCCGCCGCCCCTCCAGGTCAGGGTGAGCCCGTCGGCCGCATATTCGAACCGGATTTGCGGGGGAACTGCGCTGGCCTGGATGAGAATGCCGCCCGAGCCTCCGATGATGAAGAGATCATCGCCATAAGCGGCAAACCGCTGGGAAATGCTGTTCACAGTCGGTCGATTGACCCAATCGATCCCGTCCGGCGAAGTCAGGATCGCCGCTGATCCGCCTGCGACGAGGAACGTGCCCGAGCCAAAGACCACGCTGTTGAAGGTGGGGCTCGAGCTGCCGCCCGCCGTGGTGCGGGGGGTCCAGACCACGCCGTCCGGCGAGGAGAAGATCCGGTTGCGTTCCCCCACGGCGACGAAGAGGCCTTCGGCGCAAGCGATGCTGTTAAGCACGCGGGTATCGCCCAGAGTCTGGGGCGTCCAATTGATGGTATCGGGCGAGGTGAGGACGACGCCGGAATCGCCGACAACGACGAAGGTTGATCCATTGTGAGCGACGCCGCGCAAGGCGGTGTTGACGCCCGGGTATTGCGGTGTCCAGGTGATGGCGTCGGGCGAGGTCAGGATCACACCCGCGGCGCCGACTGCGACATAGGTGCCTGCGGCATAAACCATCCCGTTCAAGGTCGTGTCAACACCGGAAACCTGGGTCGTCCAGTTGGTCCCATGATCTTCGGAGGTGACGATGGCGCCGGCGTCGCCTCCGGCCACGACGAGCCCGTTGTGGAAAGCAATACTGCGAAGCGGGGTGTTGACAGAGCTCTGCCGGGTGATCCAGTGGATTCCGTCGGGCGAGGTCGCGACCACGCCAAGCGTGCAGACCACCACGAAGTTTTTTCCGGTCCACACGCCGGCGTTATTGTAATCGCGCCAGCCGGGGGCGTTGCTTGTCCAACTGGCTGGATCGCCCGTTTCGGAAGATATGGTCTGGCCGTAATGTCCGACGGCGACGAACCGGCCTGCCCCGTAAGCCACTCCTCTCAGATCGTCGTTTCCAACAGACGGGAGACCCGCCGTCCAGTTGACGCCATCGGGGGAAGTCGCAATCCAGGAGACGGACGTTTTGGATCCAACCGCCACGAAGCCGACGCCTGGATTGTTCGCGATGCCTTTGACGTCAACGGTCAGGCCCGAGAATTGCTCGACCCAATTGGTTTGATCTGGCGAGGCCATGATCAGCCCTGAGCTGCCCCCTAAAAGGAACATGCCTTGGCCCAAGCTGTTTGTGCCGTAGGTGATGGCGTTCAGGGCAAGCGTGGTGGGCGCAAGCTGTTCGGTCCATTCGATCCCGTTGGTCGAGGTCATGATCCTGCCGGCGTTGCCCACCAGCACGAAGCCGAAGTCCGGGTGGTAGGTGACGGCATTGGCGGAGGTCGAGCTGCTGCCGCCATCGAACCGCTTGCTCCAGTTCACTCCGTCGGGCGATGACCAGATTTCGGCCCGTTCGCATGCGGCCACAAAGACGCCTGCGCCGTAAGCGAGTCCCAGGATGGATCGGGTGTTGTTGTTGGTCCACGATTGCTTGACCCAGCTGGCGCCATCGGTCGAGGTGAGGATCATGCCCGAGGCCCCGCCACCGGCGCCGCCGGCCACATAGAGGCCATTGCCGTATGCGACGGCTCGCAAATCGCCGTTGGTGGGCGGGCGGCTGACGGCCCAGGGCGAGGTGGTCAGATCCGGCGAGGTCATGATCGTGCCATAGTCACCCACCGCGACGAGCAATCCCCCGCCATAGGTCACTCCATAAAGACGGTTGCCCTGGGGGAGCGGATTCCGCCATTGCCAGATATCGAGCGGTTCGGCCGCTTCGAGGATGGAAGCCAGAAAGAGAAGAGAGCAGATGCTCACCGCGGATCTTGGTTTCATAGCTGAATTTGGGCGGCTGGAAATGGATGTCTGGGTTTCTCAGCCAATCTCGGAAGGCATGCCTGCGGCGTCTATTGAGTGGAAAACAGCACGGGAAACGCCGCGTGAGCTACCTCCCATAATGGTTCGGCGCTGTTCCCACATCCAGGCCACTCTGCGGAAGTTCCGGAACCCAGTCAAACCGGAAGTGCGCACGGCGTCGGTCGGGCGGGTGCAAGACGAAAATCTTCGAGATTGTGCAATAGGCATGGAAAGGGATGCTCATGTGACTCGATTCATAGTCCCTCTCCTCCATTGGCCATGGAGGAGAGGGAGAAGACAATCTCAAAACCAGGGGCGCCCCTTGACGGGATCGGGATTCCAATTGAGGTTGACGCTAGTCGAGCCGCCGCCGTAGGGTCTTTGAGAAATTGGACCGTGACCGAGCAAGAAATCGAGACGAATCATCCCCATGAACAATCAAATCCATTCCCAGATCTCCCGTCGATCGGCCCTTCAAATGATGGCTGGCGGAGCCGCCGCACTGGGCGCCGTGGGCGCCGGCTCGGGACGCGCTGCCGCTGCTGCCGACAGCCCCGCGCCACTCAAAGGCAATATCCGCCATTCGGTGTCCCGATGGTGTTACGGCAAGCTGAGCCTCGACGATCTTTGCCGCGCCGCCAAGCGGATCGGCATCGAGTCCATCGAATTGCTGGGCGCCGACGAATGGCCGGTGGTCCGCAAGCATGGATTGACCTGCGCCATGTGCAACGGGCCGGACAAGATCAACTATGGATTCAATCGCATCGAGCATCATGAGACGCTGTTGAAGAATTTTGGCACAGCGATTCCCGAGATCGCCCGGAACGGTTTCCCGAACGTGATCTGCTTCTCCGGGAACCGCCGCGGCCTGGGCGATGAACAGGGGATCGAAAATTGCGTGGCCGGGCTGAAGCGCCTGATGCCCATCGCCGAGAAGCACAAGGTCACCGTGATCCTGGAGCTGCTCAACAGCAAGGTGAACCACGCGGATTATCAAGCGGATCACACCGCGTGGGGCGTGGAGGTCTGCAAACGGGTCGGCTCGGAACGGCTGAAGCTCCTCTATGACATCTACCACATGCAAATCATGGAAGGGGACATCATCCGCACCATCCAGGAGTCGCACCCGTACATCGGCCATTATCACACCGGGGGCAATCCCGGCCGAAACGAGATTGATGACACCCAGGAGATTTATTACCCGGCGGTGATGCGTGCGATTGTGGCTACGGGCTACAAGGGGTTCGTGGGCCAGGAATTCGTGCCGGATCGAGATCCACTCACCTCGCTCGAGGCGGCCATTCGAATCTGCGACGTGTAACCGCGCTTTTCCAGCGCTCACCTGGAGGCTGTTCCCATGAAAAAAATATCGCCGGCGATCGCCCTGGTGGGCCTGGCCGCGCTGGTCGCATATGTGCTGGCATGCCGCCCGGCGTTCAGCCCGGACGGGCGCCAGGTGCTCTTGCCGGTGGTCGAGCCTGATTCGGGGACGATCACGATCGTCCGGCACGAGTTGGGATCGAGAACGGCTTTGCCTCTGGTGGCGCTGCCGTCCTGGGAACAAGGCGACGACCTGCCGCCGATGGCCATGGTCCGATGGCTGCCCGACGGGCAAGAGGCATTGGTTGCCTGGGCCATCGATGAGGATGGCCCGCTGTGGCTGATGCGCCTGCCTGTGGGCCATCAGCGCACTCCCACGCGCCTGTTTACCATCCGGGAGTTCGAAGGGGGATACCTGTCCCTGATCTCTCCTCCTCCGATCCAGGGCCATCATGTCTTTCTTGGAGGGGAGAAGATCGTCCGGCTCGATCTCGACACCGGCGCGCAGTTCGAGAAGGGCTTCACCAACGGCGTTGTCCTCGAAGAGCAGGGCGATCACATCTATTACTTGCGCGAACATCCGTCCGCCGAGAACCAGGTCGAAATCGGGTGGCTGAATCCAGAGACGCTTGACCTGGATCCGCACTGGTCATTTGTTCGCCCCGAAGAACTCGATTCGTGCATGTTTTTCGCCGTCAGCCGAGACGAGTTGCGTCTGGCCTCGGCCGCCTATAACGAGGATGGGCAATGCCGTCTCTGGCTGTTCGCGGGGCACGATTCGGTCCGGACTCTCGATTTGGGCACGACCAATCAGCCCCTGGTTTTGGGCAATCTCATTTGGTCACCGGACAACCGCTCATTGCTGGCCGCCGCTTTTCGCCCGGCTGCCATCGGATCCGACACCACTGAGGTCTGCTTGTTCGAGCTGGATCTGGAGAGGGACGCCCAGCGTTTCACTCCTGTTTTTCGGATGGAGGATTCGGATAAGGAATCGACGTCGACCGCCATGTTCCAGGTTGCATTGTCGCCCGACGGTCGCTGGGCGGCGATCAGCAACGGATTGCTCCATGGCGACAAGGATCCCCAACCCTCGCGCCGGCTTTTCCTCGTGAACCTGAGCCGGTCCAATCGCCCCGTCACTATCCTCCCGCTGGAAGGGCGGGTCCAGCCGCCGCGATCAGGTTAGGAAGTAATTTTTGCACAGACCCTTAGGGGCCGGAGGCTCGCTCGACGATCGAAAACCGGCCCTGCCCTCGCATGAGCTCGATCGACGCCATCTTCGCCTGGCTCTGCGGCCTGCATCCGGGGCATGTCTGGATGCCGGGGGGCGATTGGCTGCCGGTCTGCCAGCGGTGCGTGGGCCTTTACGCAGGGATCCTTCTTGGATCGGCATGGCATTTCTTCGTTCGCCCTCGAGCGACTCCTGGATGGCTATGGGCTCATGGGTTCCTGCTGGCGGTATCGGCTCTTTTCGGACTTCATTTGTTTCCTGAAACCGGAGCGACGCGCACCGCGGCCGGTTTCGCATTTGGTCTTGGGGCGGTCGCCTTGCTGTGGACCTGCATCGCAGGGAAGGGAGATGTCCGCATGGAGAGGGCCAGCAGCCGCGACTACGCGGCGGCCGTTCTGGTCTCCTTGGCTGTTCTGCTGTGGGCCTGTCAAGCGGGCGGTCGCGGGTCTTGGATTGTATTGAACGGCCTTTGCGCACTGGGGCTTGTGTGCGGGGCGGTATTGGCGGCTGCGGTGGCGGGGCAGGGGATCCACCGGGCTCTCTCTGTGATCCGCGGCACTGCCCGCCTGATCCCATCCGCTTGAAACCTCTTTTCGTTTTCGTCCGGCCGTTTCGGGCGGCCTGGCCTCTGACCGGCCCCACCACGAGCTGCTGGCCGCCCTTGGCCTTCGCATCGCTTGCGGGTGCGCTTCGCGAATCGGTTCCGTGGCTTGATGTGCGGATCCTGGACGCGGCGGTCCTGCGCCTGGGCGATTCGTCGGTTGCCGCGGTTCTTCGGCAATGGCAGCCGGCCTTCCTGGGAATCGGCGAGGAAGCCGTCCATTGCGCCGACAACCTGCGGCTGGCCCGATGGGGCAAGACTCTCGGCGCCGCCGTCATTGCCGGGGGCTGCTGCTTTGCGTTCCTGGCCCCGGAGATCCTCGCGACGGGCTTGGTCGATGTGGTGGTTCACGGCGAAGGCGAGCAGACCCTGGTCGAGCTGGTCCACGCCTGGCACAGCGATGGCCTGGCCGGCCTGGATCGCGTGCGAGGCATTTCATTCGCACGCAATGGGCAGGTGATCCGAACGCCACCGCGGCCGTTGCTTGGCGATCTGGATCAGCTGCCGTGGCCGGCGTACGATCTGCTGCCCGTGGAGCATTACGGACGCAGCAGCCGAAATCATCCGGCCATGGCTGCGATCGAGCTGGGGCGCGGCTGTCATGACTCCTGCGATTTCTGCGTCCTCTGGCGCCAGATGGGGCATGTCGTCCGCGGGCAATCCGCACCCCGGCTCCGCGTCAAGTCCTCCCAGCGGCTCGAGGAGGAGATTGTCCGGTTGGCGCGGCGATTTCATCGGCGCTACCTCGGCTGGGTTGATCCCTGTTTCAACGCGCATCCCGACATCCCCGCCCGTCTGGCGGAGCGGCTGCTGCAACGGAATCTCCGCCTGGGCCAGAGCGCCTGGATCCGATCCGACCATCTCCTCCGAGACCAAGCGTCGGGCGCGCTGGATCTCTGCGTTCGGGCCGGGCTCAACGAGGTCTACATCGGCATCGAGCGTCCGGATGCAAAGGGCCTCGAGCAGCTGAATAAACACGCCCGCCCGGCTCAGGCGCGGATCGCGCTTGAAATCCTGCGGCGGCAATACCCATCGGTATTCACGGTGGGCTCGTTTATCTACGGACTGGCCGGGGACTCGCCCGCCACGATGCGGCGGATTTACGAGGAAGCGCTCGCCCTGGGGCTCGATCTGGCCTTATTCATCCCTTTGAATCCGCTGCCTGGAACTCGATACTGGCGGGCTGACCAATGGGATGGGACGGGGGAGGCGCTGCGGCGGCTGGACTTTCTGCCTCCGCCGCCCTCGGAAAGCGCCCGGCCCGAGCTCGAACGCGAATTGCTGCGCTGCTTCATGCTCCATTGGAGCCTGGATCGCCTGCGGATCTACTGGCGCGGCTTGGCGGGCGGGGGCGCCCGCAAGCGCCGGATGTTCGTCCGGGTGTTGTGGCGGGGAACACGGTTCGCTTTACAGCGCGCCGGGTGGAGGGGTCATCGGAACAAGACCGATTCGCGTCGAAAGGCGGCGGCGGCGGCGGCCAATGCCGCGCCGGCGTAGAGGCAGCTGCTGCCGAACACCACAGCGATCGCCCCCCAGGGGAAGCGGCCCGTGAGGATCTCCTTGCTGATCAGGCTGACATTCGTGACTGGCACGAACACGTAGCGCCAGGTCAGCTCCATCCCGGGCAGCATGCCGACCAGCGCCAGCCCGATGACCAGGAACATCATCGGCCCCCCGTAGCTTTGGGCTTCCTTGTAGCTGCGCGCCAAGAGCGACACCGCGAGGAGCACCGCCGAGAACATCACCGCCAGCGGCCCCATCATCGCCAAAACCGCCAGCAGCCCTCCCGGGCTGATCGAGAACAGAAGGCTCGCTCGAGCATCCGGTCCGGATGCCGACAGGGCCAGCGGAAGGATCGAGAAGGTTGCGCCGAACGATGCCAGGGACAAGGTGGCGCTGGCGAGCGCTGCGGCGAGCGTCGCCAGAAATTTGCCGACCACCAGGCTGCTCCGGTCCACCGGGCTGGTGAGCAAGGTCTCGAGCGTGCCTCGCTCTTTCTCGCCGGCCGTCAGGTCCATGGCCGGATTCATGGCTCCAACAAAACAGAGGATGACGATCATGTAAGGGATGATGCCGCCGAGCAGGTTGCCGCTGACCTTGCGGGAGGCGGCCACGTTCTCCTCGGCCACGGCGAACGGCGCGAGCAGGTCGCGGCTCGTCAGGCCCATGCCGGCCAGCCGGGCGGTCACCACCCGGTCCCGGTACTCGCGCAGCAGACGCTGCAGCTCGCGGACCGCCATCTGGGACCGGAACTCGCCCATGTAATGAAGAATGCGGACGACGGGCAGGCCGGCGGCCTCGGGGGGAAGGGCCAGCCCGCCGCCTGCGTCGCCCGCCTCCAGCCCGGCGGGGATGTCGATCGCGGCCCGGACCTCCTTGGATGCGATCCGCGCGGCATAATCGGGCGTGGCCGGCGCCAGGCGCAGCACGGGCGATTGCGCCAGGAAAGCCACCAGGCCCGGTGCCCGTTCTGCGCCCAGGACCATGACCTTCAATCCGGTCTGCTGGGCTTCCTGGCGGACCTTGCCAGCCTGGCGGGCTGTCAGGAACCCGAAGCCCACCGCCAGCAGCGGAATCAGCAGCACCGGCAGGACCAGCGTCGAGATCAGCGTCCGCCGGTCCCGCATCAGCTCCCGGACCTCCTTGCCCCAGACGATGCGCGCCTGGCGTGCGTTCATGCCCCGGCCTCCACCACCCGGACAAAGGCGTCCTCGAGGCTTGCCTCCCGATACGCGGACTGGAGGCCGCCGACGGTGCCCTCGGCCAGCAGGCGCCCCCGGTGGATGATGCCCACCCGATCGCACAAGCGCTCGACCTCGCTCATGACATGCGAGGAGAAGAGAACGGTTTTGCCCCGAGCCCGGCAGTTCTGGATGAACCGCATGATGGCGCGCGCAGCCAGCACGTCGAGCCCCATCGTCGGCTCGTCGAAGATCATCACGGGCGGATCGTGGACGAGGGTGCGGGCCAGCGAGACCTTCTGCCGCTGGCCGGTCGACAGCTGGTCGCAGCGCGCCTCGGCCTCGGGCCCCAGCTCGAGCCAGGCGAACAGTTCGTTTACTCGATCCCGCAGCCGGGCATCTTGCATCCCATGGAGGCGCCCGAAGTAGGCGACCTGCTCGCGGGCGGTCAGGCGGCCGTACAATGCGGTGGCCGCGGAGAGAAAGCCGATCCGGGCCCGGACCGCGCCCGCCTCGCTCTGGACGTCGTGTCCGGCCACGCGCGCGGTGCCGGCGCTGGGGCGCAGGAGGGTGGCCAGCATCCGCAAGGTTGTGGTTTTGCCCGCGCCATTGGCTCCCAGCAGGCCGTAGACCTCGCCGGGCCGGCAGGTGAACGAGACCGCCTCGACCGCCTGCACCCGGCCCCGGCGCCGGTCCCGAAACACCTTGCTCAATCCGGAGGCTTCGATCATGGATGCCTTTCTGCCTGGCCGGCGCGCCGCCCAGCTCGCCGGCGTCCTGGACGCTCAGACCTTGATGAAAGCCTGGATTCGGTCTGCCAGCCGGCGTCCGTCCGTCTGGTCCAGCCGCGAGAGCACCCGCAGCCAGCGGAAGGCGAAGCTTCCTGGATCCTGCTTCTCGTGCTGGAACAGCGTGTCGAAGGCGCGCCGGCGCCGGCGGTAATCCCCTTGGACGCGCAGGAACTGCTCCGCAAATCCGGCGATGTAAGTGCGCGCGAACAGGGCTGGATTGGGCAGGTGCGGAAGCCGCTCATTGACCGGCCGCGCGTAGGCCTCGGCGAAGTGCTCGAGCGGGCTGTTGAAATCCACGAAGGTCCCCGTGTGATCCGACACAACGATCGCTTTGGGCCAGCCGTTCTCGTCCTCGACGACCACCTCGTCTCCGTCGTCGAATATGACGACCTTCTCGAGCGTGGTCCGGCCGACAATGATGTTGGGAGCCGCCGCCCGTCCCAGGAGCCGGGCAAGCCCGACGGCGTATTCCGGCTGCTCGAGCCTGGATCGCGGCACTTTGTCGCTGGCCACGCCGAAGATGTACTCGCGCTCGAAATAGGTGGATCCAATCTGGCAGCCGAGATATTCGGTGCGTTTGCCCTGATACCGCTCGAAGATCTTGCGCTGGACGATCCGGGTGGAGAGGTTCATCCCCAATTGCCGGCAGCCGAGCCGGCGGTCGAGGATGTACTCGGTGTATTCCTCGGCCTCGAGCATCGCCTGGAGGAGGCCCTTGCCCGCCTCGAGATGCTCGTGGATCCCCCATTTCTGGATGCGCAGGATCCGGGCCACCCGGCGCTCGTCCATTCGCAGCTTCAGCTCGGCGATATAGACGGCGCGGCGGCCGGGCATCTTGGCCCGCAGCGACAGCGAGCTCTCGACCCGCCCCACGTTCACATACTCGAGGTCCCCGAACTCGCGAATGAAATTGAAGATGAAACGCCGGGCTTTGGGATCGCACAGGTCCGCCAGCTCGGGATCGCCGGGCGCATCTTCGAATTCGTCATAAACGGTGTCGAAGATGAACTCGCCCTCCTCGAATCGCCCCCCCGGCAGCCAGTGGATCTGCAGATAGAATTCGGGGCTCAGCCCCTGGAGCACCGCCTCGGTCAGATGTTCGCCCTTGCCTCCCAGCAGCCGCTTCATCATCTGCGTCCGCCACGCCGGATCCTCCGGTTGGTCCCGGCGGAGCTCGGGCGGCACGGCCGCCTCGAAACGCTGTTTCAATTCCCGATAGCGCTCCCGCAGCGCGTTTTCGTCCGCACGCAGGAAATCGAATCCGGCGAAGGCGGCGGGGCCCCAGGCGGGATCCGCGCCGAGAAAGCAGACCTCGAATTCGCCGAGCCGGTTGCGGCGCTTGGAGTATTCCTGGATTTCGGCGAGGTGCTGAGCCAGGGCGGGCGCGGGCAATGCCTCGAGCCGGCTGAACTCGAAGAAGGTGAGATACCGTGCGCCGGTGATCCGGTTGAAGTAGTAGATCGCATCCCCTGCGATCCGCTCGCGCGACTCGCGGATCATCCGCTGCATCTCCTCGCCCGTTTGGGGCAAGGGGCTGATGCGCCAGAGCTCGCCGCGCGCCTTGATGGCCGCCTGCACCCGCTCGTCCAACACATGCAGAAAGCGGATCTGGCGTTTGGACATGAGCTTCTGCAAAAGATCGTCCGCCTCGAATGCCAGCGGCATGTCCTCGGGATGCGGCCGGATCAAAACCAGATCCGGCTCGAGGATCAAGTCAACCGATTGCGCCAGCTCGGCTCGTTCCTCCTCCGGGGTGAGGGGGCGCCCGCGTTCCTGGCCGAGCTTCTGAATCCAGGCCTCTCGCTGCCAGGCATGAATGCCAGGGATCGTCACCACCACCCCGCGCCGCGGAAAGACTGTGGCAATCCGCGATATCGGTTTGCCCTCCGCGTTCCGCGCGAAGAACGGCTCTCCGATCCATCGCACGGCCGTTATCGTATCGCCCATGGGACGGTACGCATAGAGCAGGGGACCCGCGAACTCAAGGAGCGAATTCGCACATTTTTCTCGGCATCGGCGCTGGCCCGCCGTAGAGTGCCGCCCGATGCGCGCCGGCCCGTTCATCCTGATCGTCTGGCTTGCCTGGATGCTCCCGGGCAGCGGCGCAGCCGGCTCCGACTTCGACGCGCAGCTCGGGGACCTGCAGGCGCGGCTGGCTGGCGATCCGACGAACAGAGCCCTTCTCTTCGAGCTCGGGGACCTTTGCCATGACGAAGGCGCCCTCGAGAACGCCGAGGCGGTCCGGATGGCCGAACGCTACTTCCGGCGCCTGCTGGATCTGGAGTCCGAGCATGCCCTCGGCCGCGCCCTGTATGGAAGCGTCCTGACCATGCGCGCCCGGGACACGACGTGGCCACCCACGCGCCTTTCCCTGGTCAAGGCCGGCATCCGGGAGATGGACGCCGCCGTTGCCAGGGCGCCTCTGGATCCTCGGGTGCGCCTGGTCCGCGCCGACAACAACATCCACATGCCTGCGTTCCTGGACCGGAAAGAGCTGGTGGCTGCGGATCTCGCCTGGCTTTGGCGGCAGGCAGTCGAGCCGGCCGGCGTGCTCTCCGCCCCGCAGCGCCAGCGGATCGCCCTGCACCACGGCAGCCTGCTCGAGAAAGAGAGGCGCCTGGCCGATGCGCTTGCGGTCTGGCGCCGCGGCATCTCCTTCGATCCGGCATCCGCCGCCGCCCGCCAAATCCAGGCGATGGCCGACGCGCGCGATCCCTTGGCACCCTCGTCCTCCGTCCCATGAACCCACTGATTGCGATTCTGATCTCTGCCATGGCTGCTGCTCCCTTTGCCCGCGCCGGCTCACCGCCCGCGGCGCCTGCGTCCCTGTCGGACCGCGCGGCCCGGTTTCTGGAGCTGGTCAACGCCGCCCACCAGGCGCTGATCACGATCGAGGGCCAGGCCCAATGGACCGCCGCCACGGATGTCTCCCCCCTTCACGACGCGGCCTCCGAGACGGCCTCGCGCGCGCGGGCGGCATTCACGGGCAATCCGGCCTTGATCCGCGAGGCGCGCGCGCTGCTGGAGCATCGCGAGCAGCTCGATCCGCCTGTTGTCCGCCAGCTCGAGCGCGTGCTCCTCAATGCCGCCGAGGGCCCCATGACGCGCCCCGAGCTTGTCGCTGCCCGGATTGCCGCCGAGACCCGCCAGGCATCCGCGCTCAACGGGTTCGAGTTCCGGCTCGAGGGCCGGCCGATCACGCCCAATGAAATCGACCGGCTCCTCCATACCAGCACCAACCTCGATCAGCGGCGCGCCGTCTGGGAAGCCTCGAAACAGTCCGGACCCGCCCTGAAGCCGGGGCTGATCGAGCTGCAAAAGCTGCGGAACGGCGTGGCCCGCGAGCTGGGTTATCCGGACTACTTCAGCCTCCAGGCGGCCGGCTACGGCATGAACGCCGGCGAGATGCTCCGCCTGCAGGAAGGGTTCATGCGCGATCTCCGCCCGCTCTATCTTCACCTGCACACCTGGGTCAAGCACGAGCTGGCGCGCCGCTACGGCCAGCCCGTTCCCCGGCTCATTCCCGCGCACTGGCTGAACAACCGCTGGAGCCAGAACTGGACCGGGATCGTTCCCGCCGCCGATTTCGATCCGTTCTTTGCGAACCGATCGGCGGAATGGATCGTCCGGCGTGCGGAGGCGTTCTTCACCAGCCTTGGCTTCCCGGCCCTGCCGGCGACGTTCTGGGAGCGATCCGACCTCTTCCCCGTGCCGGCCGGCGCCGGGCGCCGCAAGAACACCCACGCCTCCTGCTGGCATGTGGACCTCGATCGCGACATCCGCTCGCTCATGAACGTCGAGCCGGACTGGCGATGGTTCGAGACAGCGCACCACGAGCTGGGGCACGGCTACTATTTCTGGTGCTACACCCGCCCCGAGGTGCCTCCTCTCCTCCGCCAGGGCGCCAATCCAGGATTCCACGAGGGGATCGCCGAGCTGGTCTCGCTGGCCTCGGGAAGCATCCCGTACCTGAAATCGGTCGATCTCCTGCCGAAGGACTTTGCCGCCGATGACACGGCCCTCCTGCTCAACGACGCCCTGGCTTCGTCGGTGCCGTTCATTTTCTGGAGCTCGGGCACGATGACCCACTGGGAAGCGGATCTATACGCCCGCGAGCTGCCGCCGGACCAGTGGAACCGGCGGTGGTGGGAATACGTCCGGCGGTTCCAGGGCGTCGAGCCCCCGGCGGCTCGAGGGGAGGAGTTCTGCGATCCGGCCACCAAGACCCACATCAACGACACGCCCGCCTACTATCCTGCGTATGCGGTCGCCACCGTCCTGAAATTCCAGCTCCACGAGCACATCGCCCGCCGCATCCTCCGCCAGCCGCTGCACGAGTGCAACTATGCCGGGCACCCCGAGGTGGCGGCATTTCTTCGCAGGATCATGGATCCGGGGGCGTGCCGGGACTGGAGGGATCTGCTCCTCGAAGTCACGGGGGAGCCGCTCTCGACCCGGGCCATGCTGGCCTATTACCAGCCGCTCCTCGCATGGCTCGAATCCGAAAACCGCGGCCGCGCCATCGGCTGGGAGCCGGATTCCGCGCCGTGATGGCGGGCGGCTGCTGAGCCGGGGTCCATCTGTGCAGCGCCCCGCAGGGCCTGGCCGATCATTTCACCGCGGCCCAGACCCGGTGGACGTCGTCGTGATCCTCGAGCGCCTGCAGGAACTCGCCGACCTCGGCGCGCTGGGCATCGCTCAGATCGGGGTAGTTCTTCGGCAGGTATCCGATCTCGCTCGTCACGACCGTCCAGCCGTTCTGGGCGAGCCAGCGGGCCGCGGCATGCACGGATGCCCGGTCGCAGAGGAACCGCGCGCCAGCAACGCCCTCGGGGATGTCGTCGTTCTGGTCGGGAGTGATCGTTTCGATCTCGTTGGCGCCGGCCTCGATCGCGGCGGCCTCGCGATCGATGGCGGGATCGGGGTGATGCGCCTCGATCCAGCCGACGCAGTCGAAGAGGAACTTGTTGCTGCCGGCGGTGCCGAGCTGCCCGCGCCGGAACAGGACGCGGATTTCGGGCGCGGTCCGGTTGACGTTGTCGGTGTAGACCTCGACGATGACCGGCACTTTATGCGGGGCATAGCCCTCGAAGACGACGTGGTCCATCACGAGCCTGTCCTGGCCCGTGCCGGCGCCCTTGCGGATCGCCCGCTCGATGACATCCCGCGCGACGCTCTCCTTTTTCGCCTTTTCCACGGCGGCGGACAGGCGCGGGTTCAAGGCCGGGTCGGCTCCGCCGCTCTTGGTGGCGACCGAGATCTCACGAACGATCTTGCTGGTGGTGCGGCCTTTCTTGAGGCCCGCCACCAGTCGCTTCGCATGCAGCCATTGACGTCCCATGACTGCAGCGTAGCCCAGATGAAGCGCGCCGGCAACGCCGTCAATACTCGGCATCCGCCTGCTCGAGGACGGCGAGGATCCGGCTGAAGGCGTCATGGATGTCGCCGTAATCGCGCAGGTCGACCGTGAATCGGCCGTCGGAATTGCGGCGCGAGGCCGCGCTGCCGTCCGCATACAAAATGTCCGCGATCTTCATTCGATGATGGGTGCGGGGCTTCACGTTGAACGCGGCCAGGTCAGGCGGGCTCAGGAATTGCGTGTCCATCGCCAGCGCGCGGATGGGCTGTCCGCTGCGGTTCAGGCCGAGGTTGTCGATCTGCAGGTGGACAGGATCGTTGGTGCGGGTGTGCGAGTCGAACAGGTTCGTGTTGCCGGCGTGGCGATAGTAATAGGAGCCTTGCGCCTGGTATCGCCCCACTTTGGCCAGCTCGGCGCCTGCGTCGATGGGCTGATCGCTGCCGGGGCAGAAGAGGACCCGGGGCTGGCTGGCCAGCTCGACCTCGAGCAGCCGTCCCAGCCCCACGGGCGCGCCCGTCTCGAGCGAGAGGAGGCTGGTCGGCGCCCCAGTCGACGGATAGAAGCTGGCCGGGCTCGTGAAGGGCGGCGCCTTCGGCCCGTAGGGAATCCGGCCGCGGTGTTCCTGGACGTACTCGTGGAGGGCGATCCCCACCTGCCTCAGGTTCGCGAGACAGGCGGCTCTCTGGCCCGCTTGCCGGGCCGAAGCCAGCGCCGGCAAGAGCAAGGCGGCCAGTATGCCGACGATCACGATGACCACCAGCAGCTCGATCAGCGTGAATCCTCGCGCCACGGATCCAAGCCCCCATTGCATGCGGCGCAGATGAGCGTTCAAGGGCTGGATGGCGCCTGCCGCGCCGCGTAATAGCGCCGGGCCTCGACCGGCGCCGTCTCGATAAACGCCGCCGTTCCTGTCCGGTTCGTCAATGTGCCTGCCACCGTCCATTGGGACAACGGCAGGCGGGCGTCCGCGCTCGAAAGGACCTCGAGCTGCAGCCCGGGTTCGCTCCGGATCGTGAATCCAAACCGGCTGCCGGCCCACCCTGGCTCGATCAGGATCGGATCGGGTATCGAGGCGAGCCGGATGTTGTCCAGATCCCAGTATCCGCCTTGGAGGTCGAATCCGACCGTGGACAGGATCCGCACGCCCAGGTTCCGGCCCGCCCATGGGTCGGCCGGTGTGACGCGCGGCGTTCGCACCTTAAAATCCACCAGATGCGTGTTGTTGGTGAAAACGGCCCGGCTGTGGACAATGGAGGCGGCGGCCACCGTAACGATCTGGCCGGCTGAATCCCGATAATACAGGCCCAGCTCGAGGCTCACCCCTTCGGCCATGTTGCCTCCGCCGCCGATGATCCCCGCGGTCAGCTCGTAGGAGCTGCCGGCCTCGAACACCACATTGAAATCGCCCGATGGCGCCGGGTCGTTCCAGTCGACGGTGCTGGCGTCCTGGAGCAATCCGGCTCCCGGCACGGCGAACACCCAGACCGCCTGGCTCCCGTCGCAGTTGTCAATGTGATCGGCGCGGGTTGGAGCCGGATTCTGGAACAGGCCGGTGAGCTGCTCCCAAAGAAATCCCCCTCCCTCGTCGTACCAGTCTGGTTTGGGAGTCTTTTGCCAGGAATCGATGTGCGTATCGACAAACAGGGTCGCCGGCGATTCGAACGACCCATTGGGAATCGCGATGGTTGCCGCGCGCAAGGCTGCGGCTCCGGCGATGAGGATCCACAGGCCGGCCATGGCCGCGCGTCTTGCCCGCCTCATGAGCCGCGAGCCGCATCGTGTGCGCCCGCTGGCCATGAACATGCCGTCTCTCGAACGCAGCGTCATTCACCCGTGGCGGCGGATCCGCCAACGTCTGGCCGCGATGCCCGCCAATCCGAGTGCCAGCATTGCTGCCATCGCCGGCTCCGGCACGGCCTCCAATCGGACATTGTCGAGGTCCCAATATCCAGCGCCCATGCCCGAAGTGGCCAAGATCTGCACGCCGATGTTTTGGCCAGCCCAGGGGTCGCCGGTTTGGACGGCGGGTGTCTTCACCCCGATATCGACCAGATGAGTTGCCGTGGGGAATTGGGCCTGCGTATATGTGATCGCGCTGGTTGACACCGCGACCGGCCGGCTGGCGCCATCGAGGTAGTACAGGCTCAAGGCCAAGCCGCTGCCCTCGGCGATCCCACCCCCTCCCAGGGCGCCTACGGTGAGCTGGTAGGATTGACCGACCTCGAAGGTCGATTCCAGCCGCTGGACCAGGGCGACCTCGGGCAGCGTGAACAGGTAAGCCGCCTGGTTCCCATCCATGTTGTCAATATGATCGGGGCTGCCCGCAGCCGTGTTCGGGAACACCCCCGACAATTGCTCCCACGCGATGCCGCCTGTCGTCTCCGGATTGAACCAGGCTGGCGCGGGCGGCTTCTGCCACTCGTCAACGAACGGCGTGGCCGGATAGCCTGGCGGGGGGGTTGGCGACTCGAACGATCCGTTCGGGATTGGAATGCTGGCCGCCATGGCAGCGCCTTGGCCTGCCAGAAACAGTATCCCCAGGGCCGCCAGGGCACTCGCCCGCCACAGAAAAACGTCCGGGCCCATCTTCGCCGCCAGTGGATCCAACGCGGCCCAACGCCGCAAATTCGAGCACATCATATGGGTCACTTTGCATGCGGTCTACACCTCCTGCAAGCGGGTTTTGCCGCCTATCCAATCTCCGGGCCGGCCAGCGCGAACTGGCGCCGCGGATCACCCGGGGCCAGATTGACGCCCGCAAACATGCGCATCAGAGGCCGCTGCACCGCCAATCCAATCCGTCCCGCCCAGGCAATGGCGGGCTCGTTGGCTTCGGGAATATCCCAATACACCGGCTGGCCGGGACAGCCGGCGAGCAATCGCTCCGCCAGCCCGATGCCCGCCTCGGCCGATTCGGCCGCCACCGGTCCAAGATAGAACGCTCTCGAGCCCGCCCGCAGCATTCCATATCCGGAGATCCGGCCCGGTTCCGACTCGAAGATCCACGCCGCCTGGGTTTGGGGCAGCATGAGATGCAGGATCCGCTGGCGCGAAATGCCGAAGGCTGCCTCGTCCAGCCGTTGGACCGAGGGGGTGTCCTTGGGATCCCAAGGCCGCAAACGCGGATCGGAACGGCTTGGGGTTGGGGGCGGGGAGGCGCCAGCCCATCGCGCCAAGGGCCACTCGTCCTCGAAACCCAAGCTCTGGTAGAGCGGGCGCCCCAGAGGTGTGGCGTCCAATTTGACACTGCGCACCCCGCGCTTGCGCAGGCAATCCATGCAGTGCCGCAGCAGGGCGCTCCCGATGCCGCGCCGGCGAGCATCCGGATGCACGAGGACCATGCCAATCCACGCCAGCGCAGATCCGTAGACCGTGGTGGTGGCTGTGCCGGCGGGTTGTCCATTCCATTCGGCCAGGAAACAGCCGTCCGGCTCAGTCGCCAGGAACCGCTCCCAATCCGCGCGCGTCTGGTTCCAGCCTGCCAGCTCGCGGACCCGGTCCGCGAATGCGAGGTCCGCGCGGGTCAACGCGCGCACGCGCAGCGGGGTGTTCATGGCGCCGTGGGCGGCCGCTGGCTGGCCCCCAGGAAATGCTCGAGGAAAGCCACCAATTGGCTGCACGACTCCTCGGTGAGTGCGTGCGTCTCCCGGCTGGTGAGAGCGACGCGGTTGGTGCAGCCGAGCAACCGGTTCACGGCGGCGAGGTGGTTGAGCGCGATCCAGCGCGACGGCGGATCCTCGGCGCCTCCCGACACCAGGAATGGCCGCGGCGCAATCAGCGCATGCAGTTCGTGCAGGTCCATGCCTTTCTCGATCATCTGGCGATAGGGGCCGGTCCGGGGATTGTCGGGGGCGGGCAGTCCGCGTTTCGGCCGCGGCTGGTCCGGATCGAGCCCCAGGTACCACGGCTCCCAATAATTGATGTTGGGGCGAGTCTCGTCGAAGACGATGCCAGGATCGCTGACGGCGACCGCGGCGAACTTGTCCCATAATGCCGCGGCGAACAGGGCCCATTTGCCGCCGTAGGAATGGCCGGTGACGCCAATCCGCCGGGCATCCACCTCGGGCAGGCGTGCCAAGGCCTGCCAGGCGTTGGCGGCGACATAGGCGTGATAGGAGAGCGGCTGGCATCGGGCCTGGCCGATCGCCGGCTTGAACGCGTTGCCGCCGGGCGTCCCGATGTTCAGGGTGACGAATCCTTTCCGAGCCAATCGGCTTCCGAAATCGCGGCCTTGCTTCTCGCTTTGGCCTACGCTGGTTTCGGGCTCGTAGTACACGACGAGAACGGCCGGGAAAGGGCCCGGGCCGTGAGGCGTCAACAGCCAGCCTTCGCCCGTCTGCCCAGGGCCGATCTCGAGCCGGACCCGGCGCTGCATGTAATCTTCCTGGCGTGTCTGGCTGAGGATTTCGAGTTTGGGCGAATCGAGAAGCCTTGGCCATGGCCCCATGATTTCGTGCCAGCGATCGAGGATCTCCTGGCGGCGGCGCGGCCACTCGGCCGCCGACTGCACCCGTGATCCGTCATCGAAGAGCAGTGGCGAACGGTAGGTCCCGAACTCGCCCGCGTAGCGGGGCGGGGGCTGAAAGAAAGGCCCAACGATCTCCCACGGCTCCGAGGATCGCGGGCGTCCGTTGGCCTGTGCAATCGCCTCGGGCGCGCTCCCGCGCTCGCCGTTCGCGGCTGCGAGCGCTTGAGCGTGAGCCGCTGCCGCCCATGCCGTGAATCCAATCGTGATCTGCAAGGCCCGGTGCATCATATGGGAGAGATATTAGCGGGTTTCAGGAATCCGTGCTCGAAGAACCATGCGACGGCGTCGGCGATCGCCTGGCGCGGATCGTTCTGGGGCAGCCCCAGTTCGCGGATCGCCTTGGCCGGGTTGAAATACATGCGGTACCGGGCCATCCGGACGCCGGCCAGGGGAGCAGCCGGCGGGTGGCCGGTCAGGGCGGACCAGCCTTCGTTGAGAGCGGCAGCGAGCCAGGCCGCGAAATAAGGCACGCGCCAGCGCGGGGCAGGTTTCCCGGCGATGGCGGCCAGCGCGTCCAGGGTCCGTTTCATGCTCCAGTTGCCTTGGGCATGTCCCAGGATGTAACGCTGGCCCACCTCGCCGCGCTGGGCGGCCAGGATGTGGCCGCGGGCCACGTCCCGCACATCCACCCAGTTCAATCCTGTGTCCATATACGCCGGCATTCGTCCGTTGAGGAAGTCGACGATGATCCGTCCGGTGGGGGTGGGCTTTGCGTCTCGGGGGCCGACGGGCGTGCTGGGGTTGACGATGACGACGGGGGCGCCCTGGCGGGCGATTTCGCGAGCGGCCAACTCCGCCTGCCATTTCGACCGCTTGTAATGGTTGCTGAGCTGGGCCGGCTGCGGATCCAACGACTCGTCGGCGGCCGTTTCCGGTGTCAGATCCGGGCAGGGCAAGCCGACGCATCCGACGGTGCTGGTGTAGACGATCCGGCTGCAGCCTGCGGCCCGGGCCGCGCCCAGCACGCATCGTGTTCCCTCGACATTGGCGGCATACATCGGGCGATAGTCCGGCAGCCACAGGTGATAGCTGGCCGCCACGTGAAAACACCAGTCGCATCCTGCCACGGCCCGCCCGACGGCGTCGGGATCGACAATGTCAGCCTCGACGATTTCGCAGTCGGCGCCGATCGGGTCGCGCGGGGGCCCGCCCGGGCGGACCAGCGCCCGCACCGTATGACCGTCTCTGGCCAGCTCACGGACCAGATGCGCCCCCACGAATCCCGCCGCGCCCGTGACGAGGCACTTCATATCCTGTAAGGGGCCCGGTACGGATAATCGAGATGGGTGTTGGCCTCGGGGTTGTTCGTGAACCGTTCGGCGGCGGCGTCCCAATCGAGGCAGGCGTGGAGCCGGTAGGCCACATTGGCCAGCAGGGTGGCCGAGGTGCTCCGGTGGCCCGTCTCGAGATCGCAGTTGCAGGGCTGGCGGCTCTTGACGCAATCGAGGAAGTTGCGCGCGTGGAAAGCGGTGTCGGCTCTGCCCTGGGCCTTGCGGGGCTCGATCATCGGCTTGGCGCCGACCCGGTAGCGCCTCTCGTATTCGCGATCCACGGGCGTCCTTGCGGGGAACTCGTTGGGCGTGATGGCATCGGGAACGACCTCGTAACCGTTGCCGAACAGGTAGAGGGTCCCTTTCGTTCCCCGCAGCTCGACCTCGCATCCCGGCCGGCTCCACTGGCCCGCCGTGGCGTTGAACTGCGAAAACGTCACCAGCGTGTCGCCCGGGTAATGCCAGATCGCCTCGAGCGTGTCCGGAATCTCGCGGTTGTCCTCGATCGCAAACCGGCCTCCCAGCGCCGTCACCCGCAGCGGCGCGCTCTGCCCCAATGCCCAGTGGATGAAATCCATGTAGTGGACCCCGAAGTTGGTGACCTGTCCGCCAGAGTAATCGAAGAACCACCGGAACCGATAGTAGGTGCGATTCTTGTTGTAAGGCTTCCGCGGGGCGGGTCCGAGCCACCCTTCCCAATCCAGGTCGGCCGGAGGCTGGCCGTCGGGAGGGTTGCCGATCCCGTGCGGCCACTCGTTTTGGATGTGAAACGCCCGGGCCACCGTCACCTTTCCGATCCCGCCATTGCGCACGAAATCGGCTGCCTCGCGGCAGAAGGGCGACGAGCGCCGGTGGATGCCGACCTGGACAACCCGGCGGTTCTGCCGGGCTGCCTCGACCATCCGCCGCCCTTCGGCCACGCGAAGGGACAGGGGTTTCTCGACGTAGACATCCTTGCCCGCCTGGCATGCCTGGATGGTCTGCAGGGCGTGCCAGTGATCCGGCGTGCTGATCACCACCGCATCCAGATCGGGCAGTTCGAGCAGCCGCCGGTAATCCTTGATCTGGCGGGGCGCCCCCCCGATCTTCCGCGCCGCGAAATCCATGTAGCTCGCGTTCAGATCGCACACGGCCGTCACCTGCGCGTCCCCATGCGCCAGGAAGCCGTCCAGGACCTGGTCACCGCGGTTGCCGAGCCCGATGAACCCGAGCCGAATCCGTTCGTTGGCGCCCATGATCCGGCTGGCCGAGAGGGCCGATACCGCTCCTGCGGCAAGGACAGTTTGAGTGAAATGGCGGCGAGTGATGGCTTCCATGGCTGCGTCCTGGTTGATTTCGATATTCGAGCCGCCCGGATGATTCCGCTGCATTCCGTCGCGGATTCTCGGGCTTTGTCAGAGCCAGCATACCGGCTTGCGCCGTCCGCCGACAACGAAAAATCGGGGGTGGCAGCGCCGCCGGGTGCAGAACAGAACCCCCGGAAATTCCAAACGCGCTCTGCGCTTGACCTGATGGGCGATACCGCCAGAATAGAGTCAGAATGGATTCTGGCGCGGTCTTTGCGATGATCAAAGCATGCGAGCTTTGACGTTCGGTTCCGACCGGCAGCCAAATCCGCAACGCAGCAAGTTGTAATATGAAGTATTCATCCTTGTTCTCACGAATCAGATTTCCCATGGGCCTCGGCTTGGCCGCGATTTTGCCGCCCCTGGCCATGGGAGGGCCCATCGGTGTCAATTTTGTTTACACCGGCAGCGGCGTCAATGACACCGATGCCAACGCGCTGGCTGCGGCCGAGATCGCGGGCGCTCCGGGTTTCGAGCAGGCCTACTGGAACAACCTCGGCCAGTATGGGAATAGCGTCAATCTGATCGACGGCGGGGGCGTTGCGACGGGCGTCCTGATCGCCTGGGATGCGCCAAACAACTATTACCTGAGCACGGCAACCCAAACCACTCCCGATGGCAAGCTGATGGCCGGCTACCTGGATTCGAACGCGAGCGCGAACACGGACCTGAATCCTGATTTATACAGCAATTCCGCGAACAACAAGCCGCTGGTCATGGTGCGCGGGCTCGGCGCGTGGCTGGCTGCGCAGGGCGCAGCATGCTACGACGTGGTCATCTATTCCGACGGCGACGTGGCCAGCGGCCGCACCGGCGAATACTGGATCCAGAGCGTGGAGGGCGCCCACACCAACATGGTTTTTGGCTCGGAGCTGACCACGCGGGTGTTCATTCGGGACATGGCCAATTTCACCTCGACCGGCGCTTACGTCGAAGTGCCGCTGGCCTCCTGCACCGGAACCCTGTCGGCAAGCATGCCTGGCAATTATGCCGTCCTGGATAGTCTGACGGCCGACGCGTTTCTCCTCCGCACCGCCAAATACAATTACCGGGCCCCGATCAATGCGCTCCAGATCATCCCGCGAATCTCGGGTCAGGCGCCCCGTTTCGCGAGCCAGCCGGCGAGATCGTTGGCGTATGCGGGCCAGACCGCCCGGTTTGCCGCCCCAGCCGTCGGGGCGCTCCCGATCACCTATCAGTGGAAAAAGAACGGCGTCGACTTGGTGGACGGCGCCAATATCAGCGGCGCCAGCACCTCCGTCCTTGTAATCCGGAATGTTGCCGCGTCGGATCAAGGGGATTACACGGTGACGGCGGCCAACGCCTTCGGGCCGACGGCCAGCGAGGCGGCGCCATTGGCGATCCTTTCTCCCGCGGCCAACAGCTATGCCGAGAAGGTTTTGGAGTATCGGCCTGCGGCTTTCTGGCGGCTCAACGAGACCGACCTTGGCGACATGGTGGCGCGCGATTATGTCGGCGGCTTCAACGGGACTTACCTGCCAGCTTCCTGGAACGGCGCCAGCGGAGTGGCGGGGCCGCAAAAGCCCGATTTCGCGGGCTTCGAGAGCACGAATTCGGCGGTGCAAACGACCTACAACACGGCTCAGTCCTGGGTGAGCACTCCGGCGCTGAACATCGAGACCAACCAGATGTCGGTGGCCATGTGGATCTATCCCACGGCCTCCCAGGCATCGTGGACGGGCCTCTATTTCTCTCGCTCGGGCACGAACATGTGGGGTCTGGGCTACGGTAACGGGAACCAGCTCGCCTACAACTGGGGGGATCGGCCCCTGGCCTACAACTTCATCTCGGGCCTGGTCGTGCCGACCAACACCTGGTCGCTCGTGGCGCTGACGATCACCCCCTCCAATGCCACGCTTTACCGCTGCAACGCCAGCGGCATGACCTCGGCGACCAACCACCTGGGGAACGCGTCGATCCGGACCCTGGGGGACGGCCTGATCGGCGTGGACAACGGCACGCTGAATCGCGTGTTCCAGGGATCCATCGATGAAGTGGCGGTCTTCGATCGCGCACTCCTCGGTTCGGAGATCTTTGGTCTTTACAAGAGATCTCTCGGCCTGAACGCGATGCCGCCGATCGTCACGGCGCCCTCGAACCGGGCGCTCTTCGCCGGCCGGACCGCGAGATTCACGGTGAATATCACCGGAGACGAGCCGCTTGCCTGCCAGTGGAAGAAGAACGGCGCCGACGTGAGCGATGACAGCCGGATCACCGGCAGCAAAACCCCGAACCTGGTGATCGGCAACGTGGGCGAGGCGGATGCGGGCAGCTACGCGGTCTGGGTCACCAATCCGGCGGGATCGACGGCCAGCGACGCAGCAGCCCTGACGGTGGTTCCGCTCTCGGCCGCGGGCGCCTACGAGACCGCCCTCCGGAACGCCAGTCCCATTGCGTACTGGCGGTTCAACGAGGCGTCCGGCGCGACGGCAGCCCACGACTACTGGGGAGGGTATGCCGGGGCGCACGCGGATGTGGCCGCCGGCATCGATGGGCCGCGGTCGCCCGATTTCGTCGGCCTCGAGACCGACAACCTTGCGGCATCCTACAACGGCGCGTCCTCCGCGACCTCGACGGACGCCAGCCTCATGAACAACCGCTCTCAATTCTCGATCCTGGGCTGGTTCAACGTCTCGGGTCCCGTGGGCGAGCGCGCGGGGCTGTTCGGGCAGAACGACGTGGTCGAGTTCGGGTTCCACGGCGCCGACGGATCCGGCCTGGCGGTGCTCGGTTTCTGGACGCCCTACGGATATGCCTCGATGTCGCAGACGAACATTCAACCGGGCCAGTGGTATATGGTGGCCGCAGTCGGCGACGGATCCGCTGTGAGGCTGCATCTGCTGTCCAAGACCGGAGCTTTGCAGGCCAGCGCCTCCAACACGACGACCAACTATGGGCAGTCGGTCTATCCATTCCGGATCGGCGGCGGCGGCATTCTCGATTCGACGGGCAATTGGTTCCCCGGCCAGATCGACGAGGTTGCGGTGTTCGACCGGGCGCTCAACGCCGAAGAGCTGGCCACCCTGTTCGGAGCCGCATTTACGGGCGGCGCGCTTCCTCCGACGTTCGCGGCGCACCCGGTGTCGCGCACGGTCTATGCCGGCATGGATATTCAGTTCAGCGCAAGCGTGCTCGGATCGGCTCCCATCGAGTACGAGTGGCGCAAGGACAGCGCGAAAGTCAACGATGGCGGGAACATCTCGGGGGCAACCACGCCCGCGATCCGGATCGTGTCCGCCACTGCCGAGAATGCGGGCGAATACGTTCTCGTGGCGCAGAATCCGGCCGGCACGGCGGAGAGCACCCCGGCGGTCCTGAACGTGATCACGCCGGTGGCCGGATCCTATGAGGACCTCCTGGTCTCGTTCCGCCCGCGCGCCTATTACCGCTTGAACGAGATTATCGGTTCCGAGACCGCTTTCGATTACTACGGCGGCTTCCATGGGGCCTACGGATCGACCGCCATGTATTCGCAGGGCGCGGCGGGGGTTGCGAACCCGCCATTCGTCGGATTCGAATCGACCAACACGGCCGTCCAGTTCTTTACAGGCTCGTCCGGCAACTACGTGACGGCGCCGTTCGGCGCCACAGCGACCAACGCGATCACGTTCACCGCCTGAATTTACCCGGAGGGCCCGCAGGCCGACTGGAGCGGCATTCTGATGAGCCGGACCAGCGGATCGGGAGGCATGGGCTATAACGACGAGCAGATGCTCGCGTATACATGGAACGCTGACTCCACGTGGTCGTTCGATTCCGGCCTGGTGATCCCGACCAACCAGTGGTCGTTCGTCGCCGTCGTGATCCAGCCCGATCGGGGCGTGCTCTACCTCGGCAACGGCGGGACGATCCGCTCCGCGCAGAACGTCGTGGCGCACACGCCGGACGCGCTGGGGAATAATTGGCGCATCGGGACGGATGATAACAGCGGGACCGACACCGGCGCCCGCGGCTTCAACGGTACGATCGACGAGGTTGCGGTGTTCATGTATTCCTTGACGCCCGAGCAGATCCAGATGCTCTACGGCGCGGCTACGGCGGGCCCGCAGATCAGGATCGAAGTCAGCCGGGCGCCCGGCGGCGATCTCATCCTGACCTGGCCCACGGGCACCCTGTTCGAGGCCGATGCCATCGGTGGCAACTGGCAGCCCAGCAGCATGACTTCGGGCGCGCCATTCGCACCGACGGCACAAGGCAAGTTCTACCGCGTCCAGGTGAAGTGAATCGCGCCGGGCCGGCGTGAGGCAGGATCGCGCCGCGCCTCCCTGGGCGGCGCGGTCGATGGCGCTGCCTGCCGGTTGGCCATGGTCTGATTATGTCAAAGAATTACTACCTGATTCTGGGCATTGCCGCGGACGCTTCGCGGGAAGACATCAAGAACGCCTTTCGCCGCCGTGCCTTGGAGCTGCATCCCGATCGCTCGGGCCTGGGCAGCGGGCCATTTCAAGATCTGCAGGAGGCCTACAGCGTGCTGGGCGATCCCGAACGCCGGCGCCGATATGACCGGGAGCTCGATCCGCAGCCGACGCGGCGGTCCGGTTCGCGGATCCCGCCCGAGCCCATGACCTCCCCGGGGTCCAGGGGCGAACCGTTTCGGCCGGTCGAGCCCGCATCCGGTTTCCGGGAGGTCTCCTTGGCGGAGTCGTTCCAGACCTATCGGCCTTCGTTCGAGGAGCTCTTCGACCGATTCTGGAGCAACTTCGAATCCATTCACCGTCCCAAGTCGGAGCGGCTGGAGAGCCTGACCATGGAGGTGGTTCTGCCGAGGGCCGAGGCGGAGCGGGGCGGCCGGGTGCGTGTCTGGATTCCGGGGCGGCTGGAGTGCCGCGGCTGCGGCGGCACAGGTTCGGTGGGAGCCTACCAATGCTGGAGATGCGAAGGCCACGGAGCCTTGCTGACCGAGTATCCACTCGAGCTGGAATACCCCGCGGGCGTTCGCGACGGCTACGCGGTCCAGGTCCCCCTGGCCCGCTATGGGATCGACAACCTGTATCTCACCGTATTGTTCCGAGTCAGCGCTGATTAGCGAGCGCTCGGTTCTTGGTGCGCCGCGAAAAGGCCCGGATCGGCTCTCTCAGCACGAAGGGCATGAAGCCGTCACGGGCTTCCTGGGGATCCGCACAGGAGGGCGCGCGCAGCGGCGATGTCGCGGGCGATCTGATCTCGGAGACCGTCGGTGGAGGCAAACCGGCGCTCGTCACGGAGGCGCTGGACGAATTGGATCTCGATGTCGCAGCCGTACAGGTCCACATCGGTATCGATGAGATGGGCCTCGGCGTGGAGCGACGGACCCGGGTTCTCGACGGTGGGACGGAATCCGAGATTGAAGACGGCCGGGGCTGTTCGGGCGCCGAAGCGGGCCCAGACGGCGTAGACACCGGGGGGAGGCAGGATAAGGCCCGAGACATCGAGGTTGGCGGTGGGGAATCCGAGCTGGCGTCCGAGCTGGCGGCCGCGCAGGACGGGGCCGCAGAGTGCATAGGGGCGCCCGAGGAGCTGGGCGGCCCCGGCCCAGTCGGCACCGCGGATCATCGAGCGGATCCGGGTGCTGCTGACGGTGTGGCCGTGGGCGTGGACGGGGGGGATTCCGTGGGCGGCGAAACCGAAGCGGGAACCGAGCTGCTGGAGGAGGGCGAGGTTTCCGGATCGCTGGCAGCCGAACGCGAAGGCCCGGCCGACGGTGATGCTGGCGATTCGGGGGCAGCCCTGGACGATGGACTCGATGAATTGCTCGCCTGTCTGACGGCTGAAGGAGAGGTCGAAGGGGATGACAAGGGCGTCGTCGGCGCCGAGGCTGGCGAAGAGGCGGATGCGCTGGGAGAGCGGATAGATGAGGGGCGGGGCGTGGCGGGGGTTGAGGATGGCTTGCGGGTGGCGGTCGAAAGTGACGACGATCGAGCGGCCGGAGCAGGATCGGGCCTGGGCGATGCAGTGGCGGATAACCTCCTGGTGGCCCAGGTGCACGCCGTCGAAGAACCCGACCGCGAAGCAGGCAGGGCCGGGGGCTGGCGGGAGCTCGGAGAGGCTGTGAGAAATCCGCATGGCGTCGGATGAGAGCGTGCGGATCAGGAGGCCGCCATCTCGACGACCTTGAGGAAGGGGACGACCAGCGGTTCGAGCTGGGGCCTCTGGAGGGAGAGGATCCGGTCCAGAGGCGTGGCGCGGGCCACCTGGAACGGGCCGGCCGCAAGCCGGCGAAGCGAGGCGAGGTGGGCGCCGCATCCGATCTTCTGGCCGAGATCGTGGGCGATGCTGCGCACGTAGGTGCCTTTGGTGCAGAGGATCTGGAATTGGGCGATGGGCTCCTGGTAGTCGGTGAACTGGAAGCGGTAGACGTGGATGAGCCGGGGCTCGCGGGGGACTTCGAGGCCCTGGCGGGCCAGCTTGTAGAGGGGGACTCCCGCCTTCTTGACGGCGGAGACCATGGGCGGGGTCTGCATCTGGTCGCCGATGAAGGAGGCGGCCTCCTGGTTGAGCTGGTCGAGGGTCAGCGGAGGGACGGGCAGGGAAGCAACCAGCTGGCCATCGGCATCGAAGGTGTCGGTGGTTTCGCCGAAGCGGATGGTCCCGGCGTAGTGTTTATCGGAGGTGGTGAGCTTTTCGCTGAGTTTGGTGGCGCGGCCCAGGACGATGATGAGGAGGCCGGTGGCATTGGGATCGAGCGTGCCGCAATGGCCGACTTTCTTAAACTGGAACTGGCGGCGGATGGCGTCGACTACGTCGTGCGAGGTGGGGCCGGCGGGCTTGTCGACCAGGAGTGCGCCGTCGAAAGGATCAAACGTGTGCATGGGATTGGCCAGCCTGGTCGAGGGCTTTTCGAATGGCGTTGACAACCCGGCGCTGGACCGACAGGGGCCGGCCGGCGATGCGCGCGCCTGCGGCGGCGTGATGGCCGCCCCCGCCGAACTGGCGGGCGATCGCGTTGACGTCGAGCCGCGGGCTCTTGGATCGCAGGCTGATGCGGACGATCTCCGGCTCGACCTGCTCGAACATGCAGGCAACGACAACCGGCTCGATGGCGCGGATATGGTCGATGAGCCCTTCGCTGTCGCTCGAGGCGGTGCCGGTCCGGGTGAAGTCGGCGGGCTTGAGCCAGAAGTAGCCGATCTGGTTATGGTGGGTGAGGCGGAAATGGTTGAAAACGTGCTGGAGGAGGCGGACGCGGGAGAGGGGATAAGACTGGTAGATCTCGTCGCTGATCCGGGCGAGATTGGCACCGCGGTGGACGAGCTCGCCGGCGCAATAGAGGGTGGTGGGTCGGGTGGTGTCGTACTGGAAGGAGCCGGTGTCGGTGGAGATGGCGGCGAAGAGGCAGTCGGCGATGGGCGGGGTGATGGGCCAGCCGGCCGCCTTGAGAAGCTGGAAAACGAGCTCGCCGGTGGAAGGGGATCGGGGGTTGATCCAATTGAGGTCGCCGAAGCGGGTGTTGGAGGCGTGGTGATCGATGTTGGCAAGGATCTGGCGTTCGAGGATGAACGGGGCGACAGAGCCGAGGCGCTCGAGGCTGGCGGCGTCCAGGGCGACCACCACGTCGAAGGATCGCCCGGGGGCCGGGGGCTGGAGGCGCTTGCCGGGATCCAGAAACGCCAGCTTCTGGGGGATCGCGTCCTCGTTCCAGCAGACGATTTCCTTGCCCTGGGCGGCCAGGGCCTCGGCCAGGGCGAGCTGGGAGCCGACGCAGTCGCCGTCGGGGCGGACATGGCCGACGATGGCCACGGAGCGGGCCTCTTTGAGGGCCGCGATGATGCGGCCGAGGATTTTGGGGAAGCGTTTCATTCCGCCGGGCCGGTGCGCTCGATTTCCTCGAGGATGGTCAGGACGCGGTTGCCGCGCGCGATCGAATCATCGAGTTGGAACCGGAGGCGGGGGGTGTATTTGAGGATGACTTCGCGGCCGAGAAGCTGCTGGATGCGGGGGCTCGATTGGCGCAGGAGGGCGAGGCTTTTCTGCTGGGCGGCCGAAGGTCCGAGGATGCTGACGAAGACGGTGGCGGAGTGGAGGTCGCCCGCCAGGCCGATGTCGTTGACAGTGACCAGGCCGTTCTCGTGGAAGGCGATCTCGCGGCGGATGATCTCGCCGACGGCCCGGAGAAGGAGGGCGCGCACGCGTTCATGTCGGCGGGAAAGCATAGTCGGCGCGGCAGATGAGATTAGAGTTTCTGGGGGATCTTCTTGACCGTGTAGCACTCGATGACGTCGCCGGGCTGGAAGCTGGTGAAACCATCGAGACGGAGGCCGCACTCCATGCCGGAGCGGACCTCGGAGACCTCGTCCTGGAACCGGCGCAAGGATGCGATGGCGCCCTCGAAGAGGCGGTCTTTGCGGCGGAGGACGCGGCACCGGCCCTTGACGACGCGTCCGGAGGTGACGATGCTGCCGGCGACGCATCCGCCTTTGGAGAGCTCGAAGATCTTGCGGACCTCGGCCGAGCCGAGGAAGACCTCCTCGACGATGGGCTCCAGCAGGCCCGCCATGGCGTCTTTCACCTGGTCGATCAGCTCGTAGATGATCGAGTAGAGCTTGATCTCGACGCCCTCGCGTTTGGCGAGCTCGGCGGCGGCGCTGTCGATGCGAGTATGGAATCCGATGATGATCGCGCGGGAGGCGGAGGCCATCTGGACATCCGACTCGGTGATGATTCCGACGGCGGCGTGGATGATCTCGAGGGTGACCTTGGTGGCCTCGATCTTCTTGAGGGCCTCGACGATGGCTTCGACGGAGCCTTGCGCATCGCCCTTGACGACCACCTTGAGGACCTTGGCCGCCCCGCTGGCCAGCGTGGCAAAGAGGTTCTCGAATGTCACTTTGGGGCGCATGTCCAGGTCGAAATTGCGCAGGGCCGCGGCTCGCTCGTTGGCCAGATCGCGGGCATCCTTCTCGTTCTCGACCACGGAGAACTCCACGCCCGCGTCGGGGACGCCATTGAGCCCGAGAAGCTGCACGGCGACCGAGGGGCCGGCGGACGGCACGCGCTTGCCCTCCTGGTTGACCAGGGCGCGGGCCTTGCCGTAGCAGGGGCCGCAGAGGACCATGTCGCCCTGCTTGAGCGTGCCTTTGCGGACAAGAACCGTCGCGGTGGGGCCGCCCGCGGCCAAGCCCGATTCGATCACATTGCCTTGGGCAGGGCGCTTGGGATTGGCCTTGAGCTCGAGCATCTCCGCCTGAAGCAGAATCATCGACAGGAGCTTGTCGATGCCTGTCTTGGCGAGGGCCGAGACGTCGACGAAGATGGTGTTCCCGCCCCATTCCTCGCAGATGAGACCGTGCTCCTGGAGCTGCTGGCGAACGCGGCCGGGATTGGCGTGCGGGTGATCGCACTTGTTCACCGCGACGAGGATGGGAACGCCGGCAGCTTTGGCGTGGCTGATGGCCTCGTGGGTTTGGGGCATGACACCATCGTTGGCGGCGACGACCAGGATCACCAGATCCGTCACATTGGCGCCCCGCGCGCGCATCGCGCTGAAGGCCGCGTGGCCGGGGGTGTCGAGGAACGTGATCTGCTGGATCTCCTTCGGGCGTTCCGGGTGCGGAAAGAAGATCGTGTAGGCGCCGATATGCTGGGTGATGCCCCCGGCTTCCGTGGCGACCACGTTCGACTTGCGGATCACATCGAGCAAGGTCGTCTTTCCGTGGTCGACGTGGCCCATGATGGTGATGACGGGCGGCCTGGGTTTGAGGTCTTCGGGGCGTTCGTCGACGGCGCTGATTTGGGGCGGGCGCGGAGGTTGAGGGGTGTGGACCATTCCGCCGCCCCGATCGCGGCGCTCGAGCTGGAAGCGGAAACCATATTTCGCGCACAGCCGCTGGGCAATGGTTTCCTCGATGGTCTGGTTGACGTTGGCGAATACGCCCAGCTCGATCAGATCGCCGATCAATTGGTAAGGCTTGCGCTTGAGCAATTCCGCCAGCATCCGGACCACGATGGGCGGCTTCATGGTGATCAGCTCGCCCTCCGCGGGCGGGGCGAATGGGGCGGGCGACTGCGCAGGGGTTGGCTTGCCCCCGCGGCCGGCGCCCGGCGTCGAGGGAGTGCGCGTCCCCGCGGGCGCTCCGCCTCGAAGGGGAGGCCCAGGACGGACTCGGCGATCGGCGGGGCCGCCTCGTCCGCTTCTCTGGGGCGGCCCGGGTGGCACCGACCTGTCTGCCGATTTCACTGGCCGAGGCGGGAGCTGGATGAATCCGATCTTATCGCCCACGCGCGGCGGGGGTGGAGGCAATGGCGGAGCAGGGGGTTCGACAGGCGGCGGCTCCGGCTCGACCGAGATGTCCGAACCAGATTCCACAGCCGATTCGACGGCCTCGGCGGGCGCCTGCGCGGCCGGCTCGATCAGATCCACGGGGGGCGGCGTTGCGGTCGTTTCAGCGGGGTGCGATGTGACAATTTCGACGTGGGCAGCCGGGGCGGAATCGCTCTCGATGGAGGGCGGGGCCGGGATCTCGACCAGGGCCGGTGCAATCGGGGCCGGGGGCGGAGCTGGGGCGAGCTCGGCAGGTGCAGGCGGTTCGGGCTCCGCTGCGGGAAGGACGGCTTCGGGCGGTGGAGCCGAGGGCAACTCGGCAGCAGGCGGAGGGGGGGCCGCTGGAGCGAGGTCCGCCTCAGGGGGAGTCGGCAAAGGCTCAACAGCAGCGGGTTCCGCTGGGGGCGCAGGACGCTCGGCGGGAGGTGGCGGCGGCGGAGCGGGCTTGACGAGGGTGGCGCTGATCTGCTCCTCGAGGTATTCGGCGGTGATTTTATCGAGAGTGCTGGAAGGGACCCTGGCATAAGTGATGCCCAGATCCTTCGCGCGGGCGAGGACCTCCTTGCTTTCGATACCCAGTTTCTTGGCGATGTCGTATATCCGAACGGGCATATTTCAATCTATTGGCCGAACAGTCCCACCGGATCGAAATCCAACCCAGAACTGGCTCTGTCAAGGCCGGTCCCAGACACCGATCATGCGGTGGAGGTTTCCCCAATCTTGATATTGCGCCGGGCTTGTTCAGCCTGGATGGCTTGCCAGACTGCATCCGCCTGGTCGGCCAGTTGGGGGATGGCCTGCAGGTCACTTTTCTCAACCTGCAATAAATCTTCCAAGCACAAAAAACCGGCGTGCACCAGCGAATCGGCTTGCTCGGGGCTGATGCCGGGAATGGCGGCCAGATTCTGAACCGCCTGCGCGATCTTGGCTTCGAACCCCATCGCAGCGGTGGGTTCAGGCTCGATATCGACCTGCCAGCCGGTCAGCTTGGAGGTCAACCGCGCGTTCTGGCCCCGCTTGCCGATCGCCAGGGATAGCTGGTCGTCCGAAGCTAGAATGCGGATCCGCCGATTGGCTTCGTCGACGTCGAAGGACTTGAGCTTGGCCGGCGCGAGCGCGTTGCTGACAAAGTTCTTAATATTGCTGTCCCACTTGATGATGTCGACCTTCTCGTTATTGAGCTCTCGAACGATATTCTTCACGCGCTGGCCCCGCAACCCGACGCAGGCGCCCACGGGATCCACCTTCTCGTCGCGCGAGTGAACGGCAATCTTGGTTCGGTAGCCGGGCTCGCGTGCAATGGACTTGATCTCGATCGTGCCATCGTTGACCTCGGATACTTCAAGCTGGAAGAGCCGGATCACAAAAAGCGGATCGGCCCTGGAGAGGATGATCTCGGGTCCATGGGAGGTGTTTTCAACGGCTTTAACGAAACAGCGGAGCCGGTCGCCCACCTGATATTCTTCGGTGGGAACACGCTCCCGCTGTGGCAACAGTGCTTCGTAACGACCGAGATCAACAAATACATCCGACCGCTCGAATCGGCGGACGACTCCGCTGACGATATCGCCAGTGCGGTCCTTGAATTCCGAATAGATGAGGTCTTTTTCAGCCCGGCGGATCTGCTGCATCAGCGCCTGCTTGGCAAACTGGGATGCGATGCGGCCGAAATGGGCGGGAGTGACCTCGACTTCGATCTCCTCCCCGATCTGGATATTGGGATTGATTTTTCGGGCGTCGGCGATCGGGATTTGATCGTGCTTGGATTCGACGCGTTCGGAGGCGACCAAACGTGCGAAGGCCTTGATATCGCCAGACTTAGGGTCAATCGCGCAGCGCAGGTTGCGCGCGGGTCCGACAGCCTTCTTCGCGGCGGTCACTAAAGCCTCTTCGACGGCCGTAAGCAGGACATCCTTGCGGATGCCCTTCTCCCGTTCCCAAAATTCGAGGACAGCCAAAAACTCGGCGTTCATAACACGACCCGTTAATCGATGGCGGCCAGAGAATAAAAAAGTCGGCAGATGAGACTCTCCGACTTCCACACGCTGGCAGGCCAGCAACAAAATCCGTTACCGTAAGCTTATACTAAATTTGATGGAGCTGAGCGTCAAGCCACAAATCCCGGTTTTCGAGCGACGGGTATGCGTCGGAGAAAGCTTTGCATTTTGAACGCGGGTATCGCAATTTCAAGCGATGACCAGTCCGCTGGCAATGCTAGTGTATGAGAACCTGCTTCCGGGCAGCCAGCTAATGAACCGGCTGCAGGATTTGGGGTATCGGGTGCAGTCGCTGGCGGGCCCGGAGACGCTCGTCAGCCAGGCGCGCGACACGCGGCCGTTTGTGGTGATCATCGATATGGAATCGCAGAAGACCGACCTCTGCGGGGCGATCCAGGCACTCAAGAGCAATCCGGACACACAACACATTCCTGTGCTGGCGCTGGTGCGGGACGATCGATCCGATCAATGGCAGGCGGCTCGATCGGCGGGGGCGAATCTGGTGGCTGGCCACGAGGCGATCCTGCCGCAGCTGGCCCAGTTGCTGGATCAAATCCTGGCGGTGGATTGAGCGGCCATGCCGTGTGTCATTGGGGGTCCGCTTGCACGAACGAGGAGGGAGAACACTGCGGCTCGCCAGCCCGCAATGAGGGCATACCCATGAGAAAACCCAGCCAGTGGTTTGCCTATTGTCCCCGGTGCGGCGCCCGAGCCGATGATCCGGCACGGGGCGAACGGTTCCGATGCGGCTCCTGCGGGTGGCTCTATTATTTCAACCCCGCGATTGCGGCGGCGGCGTTCTTGCGGCGGACGGACGGGCGGGTGCTGTTCATCCGGCGGGCCAAGGATCCCGCCTCGGGCAAACTGGCGTTGCCCGGCGGATTTGTGGACATTGGGGAGACAGCCGAGGAAGCCCTGGAACGCGAGATCCAGGAGGAGGTCGGGATGAAGGCGGCCGACTTGGCCTACCTGGGGTCGTTTCCCAACGACTATCCTTACCAAGAAGTGGCTTACCCGGTGCTGGACCTGTTTTTCCGCGGTCGGGTGGGGCAGGGGGCTGTCGCGCAGGCGCTGGACGGGGTGCACTCGGTGGTCTGGCTCGATGCGCGCGAGGCGGATCCGGATGCCCTCGCCTTTCCATCCTTGCGGCGGGGGCTGGAGGCCTATCGAGCGTGGCTGCACCGGGACGAGGAGCGGGCGTGAATCCACAGCGCTCGCCGAAAGGATCGGACCTCCTGAATGATCGATGCGCCGCCCGCGGCTCCCGCAGCGGCCCCGCGCTATCGTGCCGTGGCCCAGACGCCAGCAGCGGCGGATTCGGAGTGGAGGTCGGCCAGCATCCGAACCGCGGATTGGACGAGCATTTCGCCGGCGCCTTCGCCGACGCGCGCGCTGACAACTTCGTAATTGCCCTCGGCGTAGGCTGACCGGTTCGGGACATAGCCGACGCTGCCGTTGGCCAATTCGGCGATGTGGGTTTGCCGGAATGGCGAGGCGGCCTTGATGCTCAGACCGAGCTCGACGAAGATCTCACCGGGGAGAGCCACCCATGCCAGCTCGCCGCCCAGAGCGACAACCTGGACTTCGGCTTCGATCGGCTGCCCGTTGCGGCGCTGGACATCGAGGGTCTTGTAGGCCCGGACCCGGTCGAGGAACGGGGCCGAGGGGGTTCGAGAGATGATCTCGCGCGCCGCCGTCACATCCTCCTGCCGGATCGGCGCCAGAGGAAGGGCGAGGATCTCGTGCCGGGCGCGCAGCGTGCAGTCGGCCGCAGGCTCGAGGTCCATATAGGCCTTGAACACCGCAGCGGCGAGAATGGCGCCGAGGCGGTTGGCCTCGTTTGTGCCGGACTGCCGCTCCGGCCAGCGGACGTTGGTGTGATTGATATTGCCGCAGGTCCCGTTGGCGAAGAGCGTGACCATATCGGGGCCTTTATAGGCGGCCAGGCACCGGGCCAGAGCTCCAGGCATGTCGGCCGACAGCCGTGTGCCGCCGGTCGTGTCCGTGTGCATGGCGAAGTTGACGAAGGTCGAGATCGGCTGCCGGGCGGTGGACTCCACATAGACGACACCCACCTCGGGATCGATCGAGCTGACGGGGCGAATGGTGTTGGGATTGAGCTTCCCGGGATTCCAGCCGACGGTGCCATCTTTCATCCAATACCGGCGGACATACGACATGCGATGCTCGTGTTCGCGGGCGAAAGAAACCCGCGCGGGCGCCAGCCGAGCCTGCGCATCGTGCACGGCTCGGGCCAGGAGCCGAGGCAGGGCGGAGGTGTATTCGCGGGATGCGGCGCCGCTGCCGCCATCGGATTCGTCTCGAGCGGAGCCGCGGGTCATGACAGGCCCGGTATGGGTGTGGGTGGCGGAGATCATCACGTTCGAAGCGGGGATGCCGGACTGCTGCTGGATGAGTTGGCGGGCTTCGAGCACGGTGTCGCGCGGCAGGCTGATCAGGTCGCAGGCCACGAAGGCGGCCTGCGTCTGGCCGTCGCGAAACACGAGGGCTTTGGCCTGCAATTCGTCGGCGACGCCATCCGCGCCGCGCGCATGGTAGTAGCCGGCCAAAGGGATGCCCAGCGGCGGAGTGATGTTGACGGAGGCGGCTCCAGCCTGGAACGGGTTCGCCTGAGCATGAAGGGCGCAGCGGGCCAGGCAAAGGCCCAGGACGATCAGCGCCGTGCGGCATGCGGCCGCAGGTTGGGGATGGATCTGAATCATTTGCATCGCGGTGGAGTCTATCGATAAGATCGCCGGTCCGCAATGCCGGGCAGCAGCGGAGAAGCAGGATTCGGGCTCCGGCGTGTCCAGCGGTCGGACGCCGCCCCGATCGCCAGGAATGGCTTGGCAAGAATAAGCAGAGAGATCAGTATCGAGGATCAAAGGGCATGGGCTTGACCAACGGCCGCAGCAGAGGCGGCTGGCGGCAGCCAACCATAAGGACTGCATGCGACCCGAACAATGGCAACAATTCAAGGCTGCCGCTCGGCAGCCTGGACGTCACTATCCGGTTCCACTGGCGCTGATCGTGGATTGCCCCTGGATACCCGCTTACGCCGGGATCAGCCATTGGGACTATTTTTTCGATCCCGAGGCGTGGTTCGAGGCGAACCGGAAAGTGCTGGAGGATTTCCCGGAGGTGATCTGGTTTCCGTCATGGTGGTCGGAGCTGGGGATGGGGGCGGAGCCGTCGGCGCTGGGCACCCGGATGCGGATCTATCCGGGCCGGATACCGGATGTGGAGCATCTGCCATTTCCGATGGAGGAGCTGGAGCGGCTGACGCCGCCGGATCCGCGGACCGACGGATACATGGCGCTCTGCCTGTATCGGTATAAGCGGCTGAAGGACCGGATTCGGCAGGCGGGCTATTGCGTGCCGGTCGTGGCGGCCCGAGGGCCGCTCACCATCGCGTCCTTCTTCCGCGGCGTGACGGAGCTCATGACCGATATCGTGGATCATCCCGAGCGCACGAAGCGGTTGTTCGACCTGACCACCGACCTGTGCATCGGCTGGCTCAAGGCGCAGGCCGAAGTGCTCGGGGAACAGGTCGAGGGGATCCTGATCCTGGACGACCTGGTCGGGTTCGTCGGCCGCCGCCACTACCAGGAGCTGGCGCATCCGTATCTGAAGCGGATCTGCCAGGCCTTTCCCTCCGAATGGATCAAGGTGTTTCACAACGACGCCAGCGTGGCCGCGTGCTTGGATCTGCTGCCGGACGCGGGTTTCCACGTGCTGAACTGGGGATTGCAGCCCGGGGTCGAGGCCGCGGCGATCCGTCTGGAGAAACGGCTCTGCCTGATGGGCAATGTGCCTCCGCTCGAGGTCGGCGTGCGAGGGACGCCCGACCAGGTCTACGCCGCTGCGATCCAGGCTCTCGATCAAGCCCCCTATCATCCCTTGATTCTGTCGTTTGGAGGAGCGACCACCACCGGCACGCCGCCAGACAATATCCGCGCGATGGCCCGGGCGGTCGGCGATTTCAACGCCCGCCACGCGCCGGCGGAACGCCGGGGGGCCGAGCCATGAATCGCACCGGCTATCGGCGAGGCAACCGGCGGCTCTCGTGGCGGACGGCAGCAGCCTGGGCGGCGGCGGTCTTCGGGGCGCATGCCGCCGCATCGGAACTCCTGCCGGTCCAGTGGGTGAGGCCGGTCGGCCAGAGCGGATTCGAGACCGGCGCGGCGGTCAAAGTGGATCCGCAGGGCAACAGCTATCTGGCAGGGATGTACCGGGGCCCGATCGCCTTCGATGGCTTGACGCTGACCAACGCAGGCGATTACGACCTGTTTCTGGCCAAGTTCAACCCGAGCGGCAATGTGCTTTGGGCCCGGCGGGCCGGCGGGCCCGGAGAGGATTACCCGATCAACCTGGCCGTGGATGCGCAAGGGAACGTCGCCGTGACAGGCTATTTCAAGGGGCGCTCGGTTTTCGGCGGGCCGGCCGGGCCGCAGGCGATCCTCGACAGCGGATCGATCGAAAATGCCGACCTGTTCGTGGCGCGCTACAGCAGTGATGGAAATCTCCAATGGGCGATGGCGGGCGGGGGGCCGGGGCACGACACGGGCGTCTGTGCGGCTTTCGATGCGGCCGGGCGCGCGCATGTGGTGGGCGTCTTCAGCGGGACGGCGGTCTTCGGGGGGCGAACGCTGAACAGCGCAGGCCAGAGCGATGTTGTGGTGCTGCGGCTGGGGGCGGGCGGAGGGCTGGATTGGGCTCGCCGCGCCGGGGGCAGCGACATGGAATGGGGACAGGGGATTCACACAACCGGCGACGGGGCGGTCTACATCACCGGGTTCTTCACCGGCCCGGCTGCCTTTGGATCGCAGGTGCTGCCGGGATCGGGCGGGCGCGACATATTCCTGGCGCGACTGGATGCGGAGGGGAGCTGGAGCTGGGCGGTGGCTGCGGGCGGCAGCGGCACCGATTACGGATTCGACCTGGCTGCGTCGGGCTCCTCGGCGGTCTTTGTCGCAGGCTATTTCACGGGCCAGGCCAACTTTGGCGGACAGGTCCTCGCCAGCGAGGGGCAATCGGACTGGTTCGTCGCCCGATACGCCACGAATGGAACCCCGCTCTGGGTGCGCCGAGGCGGCGGCTGGACGCTCGACGAGGCATGGGAGATCGACGCGAATCAGGCCGGCGATGCGTACGTCGCCGGCTACATCACGCGCTCGGCGACGTTTGAATCCTCGACGGTGACGAGCCGGGGAGACACGGACATCGCGGTGGCCTGTTATGGGGCGGCAGGCGACCTGCGCTGGGTCCGGCGCGCAGGCGGCGTGTACGGCGATTCGGGCCAGAGCATTGCCGTCGACCCGGCAGGCCGGGTGGTCGTCTCCGGGATGTTCAGCGCCAAGGCGGATTTCGGGCTGGCAGACGGGACAACGATCCAGATCGCCAACCAGGGCGGTGCGGGGGCGTTCATTGCGAGGTTGGCGGAGGAGAGCCCGCCCGATTTGCCCCCGCGGCTGAGCATCGCGCGCGCAGGCAGCCAGGTCAGCGTCCAATGGCCGGCGCCTGCAGCCGGCTACCAGCTCGAGTCCAACCAGGTGTTGCACGGAGCGGGTTGGCAGCCGGTGCAGCCGGATCCGACCGTGATGGGCGGCACCAACCGCGTCGATCTGCCCGTGGACGGCCGCCGCTTCTTCCGTTTGCGCAGATAATCAGACAATGGGGTCGCATCTAAATAATTGACAAATGGACTCCAGCTGGTTTGCCGCCGGGATCCAGGAGGACAAGAGCTCGGCGGGGAGGAGAGAAATGTAAAATATTTAGATGTGACCCCATTGCCTTTGCGGAGGCTTCAGCGGTCGCGGCGAAGGAGGTGGCCGGCGAGGGCTTCGAGGGCGGCGGCGCGTCCTCGGAACAGGGCCAGGGCGGCGAAGGCCTGGGCGGTCAGGCGCGCGGCCAGGCGGCGCGAGGCGTCAAGCCCCAGGAGCGCCGGGTAGGTGGCCTTTTGGGCTCGGGCATCCTTGCCGGCGGTCTTGCCGAGTTTCTCGCTGCTCTGGGTGACGTCCAGGATGTCGTCCACGATCTGGAAGGCCAGCCCGACATGCTGGCCGAACCGGGTCAGGGCTTGCAGATGAGAGGGTGGGCAATTGGCGCTCATGCCGCCCAGACGCACGGCGGCGCAGAGGAGGGCGGATGTCTTGCACTGGTGGACGAACTGGAGCTCGCGTCGGGAGACGGAGCGTCCTTCGTTTTCAAGGTCGGCGACCTGGCCGGCGATGAGGAAGCGCGAGCCGGCGGCGCGCGCGAGCTCGCGCAGGTAATCCTGAGCGCGGTAGCGGGGGGTGGGTTTGGCCAGGGCGATGATCTCGAAGGCGTGGGTCAGGAGCGCGTCGCCGGCGAGGATGGCGATCCCTTCGCCGAAGACCTTGTGGCTGGTGGGCTTGCCGCGCCGGAAATCGTCGTTATCCATGGCGGGCAAGTCATCGTGAATGAGCGAGTAAGTATGGATGCACTCGACGGCGCAGGCCAGGGGGAGTGCGGCCTGGATCGAGCCGTTGCAGGCCTCCGCGGCAGCCAGGCAGAGGATGGGCCGCAGGCGTTTTCCTCCGGCAAACATCGAGTAGCGCATCGCGCGGTGGATGGTCGGCGGCTTGGTGCCGGGGCGCGGCAGGAGCCGGTCGAGGGCGCGGTTGATCCGGTCCGTGCGAGAGCGGAGGAACGCCTTCAAGTCGAAGGCCGATGGGCCGGCGGTCGAGTCCTGCGATGTCATGTTGTATATCGTCTCCGGAGGCTGCGTGCATTCCCCGCGGAGGGCATGGGCATGCTTAAGAGAAAGCGGGGAATCATGCAAGCCCGTTCATGCCAGCGGCGCGATGGCAGTCCAGAGAGCCGGGCCGAATCGCCGCATGCAGCGCTCGGCAAGGAGCTCAGCCAGGCTGGGTCCGATGGCGAGGGCGAACACGGTGGAGCCGCTGCCGGACATGAGAGCGACCGGTGCGCCGGCATCGAGCCAATCCTCGCGGATCAGGGCCAGGAGCGGGTACTTGCGCATGACGGGGAGCTCGAGGGTGTTGGCGAAGAGGGGCGCTGCCTCCTCGATCGTCCCGGTTTGGAGCGCGCGAATCAACCGCTGGGCACGGCCGGGCTCGCCGTACGACAGTGCGGGAGCAGATGCCAGCTGCGCATAGGCCCAAGGGGTTGGAACGCCAAATCCGGGATGGGCCAGGACGATCCACGCGCCGGCCAAGGCGGGGAAAGGTCCCAGAGGCTGGATGATCTCGCCGCGTCCGAGCCCGAGAGCGGGCTGGTCCTGGAGGAAGAACGGGACATCGGAGCCGAGCGTCCGGGCGATGGCTGCGAGTTGATCGGCGGAGAGCGGATTGCCGAACAGTTGGTTGAGCGCGAGCAGTGTTGTGGCGGCATTGGCGCTGCCGCCGCCCAGGCCGGCGGCCAGGGGCAATTGCTTCTCGAGGCGGATCTGCACCCCTTGGGGCGGGGAGGCCGTTGTCAGGAAGGCAGCGGCAGCCCGATAGACCAGGTTGCGGCGGTCCGTGGGAAGGCCAGGGACATTGCAGGCCAGATGAATTCCCGGGGCGGAAACCATCTCGAATCGAAGCCGATCGAAGACCGGGACGGGGTGGAACACGGTTTCGATCTCATGGAATCCGTCGGGGCGGCGTCCGAGGACATTGAGGATCAGGTTGACCTTGCAGGGCGAGGAGCGCTCGATCGCCTTCGTCATAAAAAAGGGCGCCTGCCGCCCAGCGGCTGGCGCCCGGGGAAAACGGCCGGCGTCAGTTCTCGAAAATGCGGAACCGGTTGCCGGGGATGAAGGGCAGGATATCGCCGCCGCTGAAGCCGAGGTTGGCGTCGGGATTGATGAACACGTCACCCATGCGGCCTGGCTTGTAGCAGTCGGAGTACTGGGGATGCTCGGGCTTGAGCACCGGATCGTAGCCGCGCCGGTCGGGGATGGGGAAGGTGACGATTTCATAGACGCCGACCGCGGTGCGTTCGACGCTGCGGCTGATGCCGCGGACCATGCTGGACGGGTAGCTTCCAGAATTATCGAACAGCAGGGTCTGCTCCACGCTCCGCCCGATCTCGCCCATGCGAGCGAACTCGGTGGCATTGGAGATGCCGCGGCCGAGCTTCCGTTCGGGGCCGGCACAACCGGCAGTCAGAAACATCGCGGCTACCAGCGCGAGGATCACATTGGTTCGAGTATGCATAGCCATTGTCAAAGTCGATCGCACTCTAACGACTCATCCGATCTTGTAAAGCGTCTTTTCGAGCGTAGCATGCAGCCGGACGGATCCCGATGGCCATGCAATCGCATTCTGCGGAAGGGGACACGATCCGGTGGCTGGCGGCGGCTCAGCCGGTCCCGGAGTTCGGTGCGCCCGTGGCGCGGAGCGCATGGCTGCGCCAACGGCGGTCCATCCGCTCCCGGCTGGGGATGCTGCTGGGTCGATTCCCCCCTCGACCTCGGGCGCCTGCGGTCCATATTCTTGCACGCGAGGATCGCGGGGATTACGTCGTGGAGAGGTTCCAGTTCGACAACGGAGCGGGATCGATTGTGCCAGGCTATTTGTTGCTGCCGCCTTCCGAAGGCCCGTTCCCGGCCATCCTGTATTGCCACTGGCACGGCGAGCAGTATGAAGTGGGGAAGGAGGAATTGTTCCAGCGGAATGCGGTTCCGGTGGCGCCCGGGCCGGAGCTGGTCCGCCGGGGATACGCGGTGATGGCCATCGACGCCTGCGGATTCGGCGAGCGCAACGGGCGAGGGCCGGGGGGGATCGAAGAGAAGGGCGTTGCCGGCGAACTCACAACCAGCAAGTACCTTCTCTGGACGGGGCGGACGCTCTGGGGGCTGATCGTGCGGGACGACCTGATGGCTCTGGATTACCTCTGCTCGCGGCCGGAGGTCGATGCCCGCCGGATCGGGGTGACTGGAATCAGCATGGGATCGACGCGCACATGGTGGATCATGGCGCTTGATGATCGTCCCGCGGCGGGCGTGGGGGTTTGCTGCCTGACCCGCTACCAGGACCTGATCCGCCGCCAGGGGCTCCGGCACCATGGCATTTACTACTACGTGCCGGGTCTCCTGGCTCATTTCGATATCGAGGCGGTGGTGGCCCTGGCCGCGCCTCGCCCCCTGCTGTTCCTGTCGGGCGCGGCCGATGAGGGATCGCCCGTCGAAGGCGTTCGGACCGTTGCATCGAAGGTCAAACCGGTCTACCGCCTGTCGAATGCAGAGCGTGATTTCCAGAGCGTGATCTATCCGGGAGTTGGACACCGCTACACGCCGGCCATGTGGGGGCGGATGCTTGCGTGGATGGAGCGGCATCTGGGCCCCGGATTTCTCCGCAAGAAATCCGGATATTGAATCCCTGATCAATCCGAAGAATGGAACAACGGGATCGCGATCAGAATTTGCTCGCCTCGGAAGCGGCCCGGGGCCAGATTCGCCAGCATCCGGTGTCGAAAGACCGTCCCAAAAGAACAGAAAATCCTGCTATGCCAGAGAAACCCGATCCCGTGCGGAAATTGAGCGAGAAGAACACCAAGCAAGAAATGCTCGATGCGTACCAGGCGCTGCTGAAGCAATTTCAAGAGAAGCGCGCCGCCGAGCTGGCGCCGGCCCGCCAACTCGAAGAAAAGCGGGTTCAGGAAGCCGTTCGGGTGGCGGAAACCCTGTCACCAGCCGGCATTGAGCGCGATCTGGGCAGCCTGAAGGCCGAAATCGGACGGTTGCTGGCGGATCTGGCTGAAAAGCTGGACTCGGAGACCGCGAAATTCAAGGCGGTGCAGAAGGCGGTCGAAGCCAAACAACTCGAGTTGCAGGAGTTATACGGGATTGAGAAAGCGGCTGCCACGCTTGCCGCATTGATCGAAGCCCAGAATCTGAAGCGGCGCGAGTCCGAAACCCAACTTGCCGAGGAACGGGAAGAACTGACGCACGAGATCGAGGCCACACGCGCGGAATGGGAGAGAGAAAAGCGCTTGCACGACGCGGAGATCAAGGAACGGGACGCCGCGGAGAAGAAGGCCCGCGAGAGGGAGAAGGAGGAATTCGCTTACCTCTTCAAGCGCGATCAGCAGTCCGTCAAGGACAAGCTTGCCGACGAGAAGATCACGCTCGAAAAGGAACTCAAACAGAAACGAGAAGCGGCGGACAAGGAGCTGGCTGAGCGGGAAAGAGCGATCGCGGGACAGGAGCAGGAATTGGCCATCGCCCGCGCTCGCGTTTCGGCGTTTCCGAAGGAACTCGAGGCGGCCGTGGACAAGGCGGTGAAAGAAATCACCGACAAGCTCAAGCTGGAGGCCAAGAACCGCGAAGACCTGCTGCGCAAGGAATCCGAGGGCGAACGCAACGTCTCCGCTACCCGGATCGAATCGTTGGAAAAAGCGCTCAAAGAATGCGCAGACCAAAACACGCGAATGACCCGCCAACTCGAAGCCGCCTACCAGAAAGTCCAGGACATTGCGGAAAAGACCGTCGAGGGCGCGTCGCAATCGAAATCCCTGGCGGACCTGCAAAAACTCCTGGCCGATCAGGCTCGCAAGACCGCGCCGGATAAGGGATAAGATATGAACAGCAAGATGTCATGGCAAGCGGGCGCGGTTCGCCGGGGAACCGCCGGAATAGCGATCGGGATCATGATGCTGGGCGCGGCAGTGGCGGAAAGGGGACGCGCCGCGGAGAGCCCGACGTCGAGCCCGTGGGCGGCCCAGTGGATCTGGCAGGCGGGCGCGGACGTGCACGCCTACAACCAGACCATCATTGCACGCCGGCGATTCGATCTCGATCGGCCCTTGTCGGGCGTGCTCCGAATTACGGCCGACAGCTTCTACCGGCTCGAGATCAACGGGCAGTGGGTGAACGATGGCCCGGCGCGCAGCTGGCCCGAGCACTTCCAGTACGACGAGATCGACGCGACGCCGTATCTCGTGGAGGGAGCGAACGAGATTCGCGTGACAGCCCGATACTACGGGGTGGGCGATTTCCATCGGGTGCCGCAGCAGTCGGGGCTGCTGGCGCAGCTGGACGTCCGGCTGCGGAATGGCCGGCAGATCCAGATCGGGACGGATGCCTCGTGGGAAATCGCGGCGGCGCCAGCCTGGATCGCCAACACGCCCAAGGTCAGCATCCAGATGGAGCCGGTCGAGTATTACGATGCGCGGCGCGAGGCGGACCTGGCGTTCCGTCCGGCGGCGGTCCTGTTCCCGGCGCTGGGCGGTCCCTGGAAGGACCTGCGGCCGCGGGACGTGGCCTTGCTGACCAAGCAGCCCGTCGCGTTGCGATCGTATCGGGGCGCGAACCTGGTGCGGGCTGCCGGCATCGATTTCTGCATGCCGGCGGCGCGGCTGGTGAATCCGGGCCGGATCGAGGCCAACCACGGTGCGAGCTGCGCGGCGGGGATGGCCACGTGGCTGGTGCTGGACCGGGCGGCGACCGTGGTTGTTCAGTCAGAAGGCATGAAGGTGGCGATCGACGGAATCCGGGGCGGCTCGAAGCCGTTCCAGCTGTCGGCCGGGCGGCATCTCGTCCTGGCCCTGTCGAGCGATCTCTTCAGCCACCAGAAGGAGAAGGCGCTCCGGTTCCGCGAACCCCTGGCGCTCACGCTCGAGAATCCGCTCGATGCTGCGCACCCCAATCCCTGGTGCTTTCTCCGGTTCCCCGAGTATGCGATGGCGACCAACGACATTCTGTGGATCGAGTTCCGGTCCGAGGATCCGCGTTTGGCGCAGGCGATCGAGGGCTACAGCCGCCTGTCGGAGACGCTGCTCAACTCGGTCAAGGATGCCGCCTCGTTTCGAGATCGGCTCCGATCGCGCGCGGAGGTGATGCCTTGGGCAGAGATGTTCGTCGAGGACTTCACCTGGCAGTTTCAGCAGCGCCAGGTGGTGGGGGATGCGGCGCCGCTGGTGGACCGGCCCGAGGCGCTGATGCATGACACCCCGGAGAGCACCGTGATCCGGCCCAGCCGGGGCGCCGAAGTCGAGCTGGTCTACGATTTCGGCGAGCAGCATTGCGGGTATTACGGGTTCGAGCTGATCGCCGATGCCGGAGTCAGGATCGATCTGCATGCCATCGAGCATATCGCGCCGGACGGCCGGCTGCAGCACACGGGGGGGAATCGGAACGGCCTGCGATACATCACGCGCGATGGCGTGAACCGGTTCGTCTCGCTGAAGCGCCGCTCGGGGCGCTTCCTCTACCTGACCCTTCGCAATCAGAAAACCCCGGTCCAGATCCGGCGGCTTTATTCGGTCGAATCCACTTATCCGGTCCATTATGCGGGCTCGTTCACCTGCAGCGACGCGCGCCTGGACGCCATCTGGACCATCTCGACGCGCACGCTGAAGCTCTGCATGGAGGACACCTTCACCGACTGCCCTCTGTATGAGCAGACGCACTGGGTGGGGGATGCGCGGAACGAATCGCTGCTGGCGTATGGGGTGTTCGGGGCCGAGGACCTGGCCCGGCGGTGCATTCGGATCACGGGGCAATCGCTCGAGCGCTACCCGATCGTGGGATGCCAGACGCCATCGAGCTGGGACTGCCTGCTGCCGGCCTGGAGCTTTCTCTGGGGCATATCGAGCTGGGATTACTACTGGCGCACCGGCGACCGCGAGTTTCTGGGGGAGATCTACCCCGCGGTGATCGCCAACCTGCAAGGGGCGGAAAAGATGGTCAACGAGCAGGGGCTGTTCAGCGCGCCGTACTGGAACCTGTTCGACTGGTCCGGCATCGACCAGGGGCGCAAGACGGTCCTGCACAACAGCATGTTCATGGTCGGCGCCATCGACGCGGCGATCCGGGCGGGCGAGGCGCTGGGCGACGGCACGCACGCGGACTGGCTCAAGAACCTGCGCGCGCGCTTGGTCCGCGGCATCAACCGATGGTGGGATCCCGCTCGCGGAACGTATCCGGACAGCATCCACGATTCGGGCAATGCCAGCCCGTCGACCTGCCAGCACACCAGCTTTCTTTCGATTCTTTACGATATCCTGCCGAACGAGAACTGGGCCCAGGCGACGCGCAACCTGACGAATCCGCCCCCGCAAATGGTGCGGATCGGATCGCCTTTCGCCATGCTGTATCTCTACGAGACCTACGAGAAGCTGGGGATGGAGGATGAGATCGTGCGGGAGATCTACCGGCATTACCTGCCGATGGTGGAGAGCGGGGCCACCACCGTCTGGGAGAGCTTCCCCTCGGGCACGACCGGCTCGGGCGGGTTTCCCACGCGCAGCCACTGCCATGCCTGGTCCTCAGCCCCCACGCGGTTCCTGAACCGGATCGTGCTGGGGATTCGCGAGACCGCCCCCGGCGGCCGGGCGGTCCGGATCAGCCCCCGGCTCAACGGATTGAGCTGGGCCCGCGGGGCCGTCTCGACCGTGCGCGGCCCCGTCCATGTGTCCTGGAAGCTCGACGGGAAAAGCCTCGCCGTGCAATCGGCGAGCCCGGCGACGGTCGAGGCCGTCTTCGAGCGGAACGATTCCCATGCCGGGCTCGAGGTCACGTTCAACGGGCAGAGAATTCCGTGATCGGGCGGGCATGCATGTAGTGCTGGTCGAGCCGGAGATCCCACCCAACACGGGCAACGTGGCGCGGCTGTGCGCGGCCACGCGGACCGTCTTGCACCTGATCGAGCCGTTCGGGTTCCGGCTCGAGGACCGGGATTTGCGGCGGGCAGGGATGGACTACTGGGAGCAGGTCGAGTGGCATCGGTGGCGGAGCTGGGCCGAGTTCGATCGGCATCGGCCGCCGGAAACCCGTCTCTGGCTGGTGGAATCGGGCGGGCCGCGGTGCTACGCCGATGTCGTTTATGGCGCCGGCGATTTTCTGGTGTTCGGACGCGAGACGGCCGGATTGCCGCGAGCGCTGCTCGAGCAGCACCGGCCCCAGTGGATTCGCATCCCCATGGCGAATCCGGCCTCGCGCTCGCTGAACCTGTCCAACTGCGTGGCAATCGTTCTGTATGAGGCGCTGCGCCAGCGGGGATGGGGGGGTGCCGGTCCGGGCGTGGCCGGACCGGCGGCGTGAGCCGACGCCGATCGAGGATCGAATCGTCAGGCCGGGCTGGCGCCCCATTCGGTGGCCTCGGCAGCACGGAGGATTTCGATGGCGCGGCGGGGACCGTCAGCGGCCAGGAGCGCCTGGCGCAGGCGGGCGTCCCGCAGGAGGCGGCTCAGGCGCGCGAGCGCTCGGAGGTGTTGGCTCACGGTGGGGGCGACCAGGAGGAAGAAGAGCCGGGCGGGCTGGCTGTCGATCGATCCGAACGGGATCCCGCGGGGGTGTCGGCCCATGACGAGCACCGTGTCGGGGATCAGGCCGACCAGGGCGTTGCGGGCATGGGGCAGGGCGATCCCTTCACCGATGCCGGTGCTGCAGAGCTGCTCCCGCTCCTGCAGGGCGCGGAGGAGGATTTCCTGGTCTTCCGGGCGGTCGCGGAGAACGGGGATGCACCCCACCAGCTCGGCCAGGACGCTGTCCCGGTCCTGGCTCAATAGCGGGATGATCGTCGTTTCCGGCGCGATCGCAGGCCCAATCACCATGGCAGACGCTGAATCGTTTTCCATGGGTCATCATCTGAGCCGTCTTTGGCGCAATTGGCAAGGATCCTCGAGCGCGCCTTTCGGCGGCGCTGGGGGGCGGGCGAGTTTTCGCTTCCGCCGAAGCCACTTATGCGCCATGTTTGCGCCATGGGAAAACGAAGGCTGGCGCGGGAGCGCGCCGTCCAGTTTCTATTCCAATGCGATTTGAATCCGCCGGAGGACATCGAGGCGGCGCTGAGGGAGTTTTGGATCACACAGCATCCGGCGACGATCGCGGACGAGGACGGCCCGGCGCGCTGGGGGGAGACGCGGGAGCTGCCGCCGCTATCGGGATCGGATGCAGCGCTGCAGGTGTTCGCAACCGAGCTGATCCGCGGCGTGATCGAGCGCCGGGATGAGCTGGACGAGCGCATTCGGAAATACGCCAAGAACTGGGATCTGAAGCGGATGGCGACGGTGGACCGCAACATCATGCGTTTGGCGATCTACGAGATGCTCTACCGGCTGGACATACCGCCGGTGGTGAGCATCAACGAGGCGGTGGACATCGCCAAGCGCTACTCGACCGACGACAGCGGCAAGTTCGTGAACGGGATCCTGGACCAGGTGCGGGCCGAGCTGCTGCGTCCGGCACGGACGGTGGATGGTGATCTTTGAGATGGACGCCGATCTGCATCTCCACACCCATTTCTCCGACGGGACCTACGCGCCGGAGGATCTGGCTCAGTCGGCATTGCGCCTGGGGATCGCCGCGCTGGCGGTGACGGATCATGACACCGTCGAGGCCTGCGAGCCGTGCGAGGCCGCCTGCCGGGGTGCGGGGATCGAATTCGTGCCGGGGATCGAGCTGACCACCGAATGGGAGGGCCAGGAGCTCCACTTCCTGGGCTATGGGATCGACGTGCGCCATCGGGAGCTGCTGGCGGAGCTGGCTCAATTCCAGGACGTGCGCCAGCAGCGCGTGCGCGAGATGATCGACCGCCTCAACCGTCTGCGGATCCCACTCGAGGCGGATGCGGTGTTGGCCCTGGCGGACTGCCGGTCGCCGGGACGGCCTCACATTGCCCGAGCCCTGGTCCAGGCGGGGCGCTGCGGCAGCATGGATGAGGCGTTCGATCGGTATCTGAAGAAAGGCCGGCCGGCCTGGGTCCCGAAACGCAGGATGTCGGCGGGCGACTGCATCGGTCTCCTGCACCGCACGGGTGGGATGGCGGTGCTGGCGCATCCGGGCCTCTACCGTCCTGAGGCTCCCTACGGCATGCTGGCCGAGGCCGGTTTGGACGGGATCGAGTGCTATCACTCCAAACACGATGGCCGGATGGTCCATCAGTTCCGGGCCATCGCGGAGCGCCATCGCTGGCTGATCACGGGCGGATCCGATTGCCACGGGGACAGCAAGGGGCGGCCGGTGATGGGGACCGTTCGGCTGCCTTACGAGCATTTCGTTGCCTTGAAGAACCGGCTTCCGGCGGCGCGCGCGCGATTCGCGTGGCCGGCGGAAACCCAGGCAACGCGGGATTGAGGTTGAGCATGGGTTTCTTTCAAAAATTCAAGGCGGGTCTCCAGAAGACCCAGGCGCGGCTGGCCCACGAGCTGAAGCGGATCTTCAGCGGCTCGCCCAAGCTGACCGGGAGCACGATCGAGGAGCTGGAGTCGGCCTTGATCGGCGCGGATTTCGGGATGGCGATGACGACGCAGATTGTCGCGGCGGTGCGGCGGGGGTACGAGTCGCAGGGGCGATCCGGTCTGGACGTTTTTGCGATCGCGCGGCGCGAGGTGGAGCAGGGGTTGTCGGGTCTGCGGATCGACCTGGCGGCGTCGGATCCGCCCCCGGCGGTGGTATCGCTGGTGGGGGTTAACGGGACCGGGAAGACGACGACGGCGGCCAAGCTGGCGCACCGGCTGCAGGGGGAAGGCCGGAAGGTGGCGCTGGCGGCGTGCGACACCTTTCGGGCGGCGGCGATCGAGCAGATCAAGCTGTGGGGCCAGCGGCTGGGTGTGCCGGTCGTCGCCGGCAACTACGGGGCGGATCCGGCCTCGGTGGCGCACGACGCCTTGAGCGCGGCGATGTCGAAGCGGCTGGATTACCTGTTTGTGGACACCGCGGGCCGGTTGCACACCAAGCACAATCTGATGCAGGAATTGCAGAAGGTGCACCGGGTGATGGCCAAGGTGCATCCCGGCGCGCCGCACGAGGTGCTGCTGGTGCTGGATGCCACCACGGGAATGAACGCGCTCAGCCAGGCGCGCGAGTTCCACCGGGCCGTGTCGCTGACGGGGCTGGTGGTGACCAAGCTCGACGGCACGAGCAAAGGGGGCATGGTCGTGGCCATCCAGCGCGAGCTGGGGCTGCCCATCAAGTTCGTCGGCCTGGGAGAAAAGGCGGAGGACCTCCAGCCTTTCTCGCCGGCTCAATTTGCCGCGGCCCTTTTCGGGGACGAGCAGCCCGATTGAGCATGGGATCCGAGGATCCATGGGGGGCGGCTTCGCGGCGATCCGGAGGCCCAGACAGGGCCGACGACGAGGTGTTCATGCGGCAGGCGATCGCCTTGGCTCGGCGCGGATGCGGCCGCACATCTCCCAATCCGATGGTGGGCGCCGTCCTGGTGCGCGCAGGACGGGTGATCGGCAGGGGGTGGCATCGTGCGGCGGGCCAGGCGCACGCGGAAATCGAGGCGTTGCGGGATGCCGAGCGCCGCGGGCAACCGGCGGTGGGCGCGACTCTCTACGTCACTCTCGAGCCGTGTTCGACCCATGGCCGCACGCCGCCATGCACCGAGGCCATTCGCAAGGCCGGCATCCGGCGCGTGGTTGCCGCCGCGATCGATCCCAACCCAGCCCACGAGGGCCGGGGTCTCCGATGGCTGCGGCGGGCGGGAATTCAGGCCGAACACGGGTTGCTCGCCGCCCGGTCCGCCCGGCTCAACGAGGCTTTTCATCATTGGATCGTTTGCCGGCGTCCATTTGTGACCGTCAAGGCAGCCATGACATTGGATGGCAAGCTCGCGACGGCTTCGGGAGAATCTCGATGGATCACCAGCGCGGCCGCGCGGGCCGTCGGGATGCGGATGCGCCTGGGGGCGGATGCGATTCTGGCAGGTGTGAACACCGTGCTGGCAGACGATCCGAGCCTGACATGGCGGCCGGCTCGGGCGGGGGTGAGGCCGCATCGGCTGCGGCGGATCGTCCTGGATGCGCTCGGACGCACCCCGCTGGGCGCGCGCGTGGTGAGCGACGAGCAGGCTGAGCTAACGACCGTGGTTGTGACGTCGGCGGCGCCGGCCAGGCGGCGCGAGGCCCTCGCGGCTCGTGTGCGAGTCTGGATTGCGCCGGGAGAGGATCGGGTCGATCTGGCCTGGCTCCTGGATCGCCTCGGAACTGAGGATGTGACGCATCTCCTGGTCGAAGGCGGGGGAGAGGTGCAGGCTTCCTTTCTCGAAGGGCGCCTGGCCCAGCGGATCACCCTGTTTTATGCGCCCATCATTCTAGGAAGCAAAGATGCGCTCCGGGCGGTTGCGGGTTCGGGATTTTCGGCATCGAGTGGGATCCCGAAGCTGCATTCGATCGAGTGGCGGCGAGTGGGGGCGGATCTGATGCTGACGGCGCGGGTGGATTATCCGGAGGGGACGGCTGGCGGCGGGTAGAGTTCGCACCGGGAAGCGCTCGCTGGGGAAGGCGGGAATGCCGGGACGGGCAACCGCTGCCGGCTTTTCACCAGGCCGCAACGCAGCCTTCGTCCTCCCACAATTGCGATCCGCGATAGGCGCGCATTTCCGCGATCCGTCTCCAGTGAACCGAGCCATCGATCAGCCCGACGTTGCCGCCGGAGGCGCCAATGACCTCCGAGGAGACACCCTCGGCGTCCTCGTTCGAGAAATCGCCGCCCCGCAGGATCGGACCATTGCGCCCGTGGGGCGCGAATGTCTTTTTGTAGCCGGGCGACCAATCGTTGAGATCGGTGAGGAGGACGGCTGTGGGGCGCTCGAGAAAGGTCTGCGGGGAGGTCCAGACGCCCGAGTGGCCGGGAATGGCCGGCCAGGGTGTGTTGGTATGGCCGCCGAGGTAGTTGTAGCCAATCACGTAGCCGTAGCCGGACTCGACCCAGCCCAGGGGCTGGTTGAATCGGCCGCCCAGGCTGGGGCAATCCAGAATTCGATAGTGGCCCGCGTAGGAAAGCAAGGCCAGACGCGTGTTCGTGCAGATGACGGGGATGTGCTCGTCGCGGCGATCGAAGTTGTCGGACCGCCCGCTGGGGAGGCGTTCATTCTGATCCTGGCCATAGAGCTGGGTGGCGAGAACGAATTGGCGGATCTGGTTCTTGCAGGAGGCCCTCCGGGCTTTCTCCTTGGCGCCAGCCAGGACCGGCAGCAGCAGGCCGGCCAGGATAGCGATGATCGCGATCACCACCAGCAGCTCGATCAAGGTGAATCCCGTCATGCGCGGCGCGCGGCCCGCGGATGCCGGCCGACTGGAGCCGTCGGCTGCGGGGGTGGCGCGGAACGGCCAGATCCTGAAACGCGGTGAGATCGCGCGATCGAGAAGCTGCATCAAGGCATTCATGGTTCCTCGAGCCGATAGAACCGCTGGGGCAGGCTGCAGCCCTCCGGATCTTCGATCCCGGCCTGGCCTTCCACCAGGATCGGGCTGAGCGCCAGACGGGTCCATTCCGCCAGCGGCGCCGCCGGATCCGGGCTGGCATAAACCGCGATGCCGGGCAGGCGGTCGGGGGCCACCGGGCTGCCATCCTGGCATTGGATCGACAGGCGAAACGGAACTTCGCCTGCCGGGGTCGACGGGAGGAGGCGCAGCCGGGGCGCTGCGGGAGCCGCCACGTCCACGCATGCCCCTTCGGTCACGCTGCGGGCGTAAATGCGTCCGTCGGCGATGGCGGGCGAGTTCCAGCACTTGCCGCTGAGGATTTTCATGCGGTCGATCTCTCGATAGGCAGCGGGATCGGGATCGATCAGCACCAGCGTGCCGCTGTCGCTCAGGACGAGCAGGCGGCCGCCGGCAGCCAACAGATTGCCCATCCCGAACCCTCCCTGGGACCAGGCCACTCGCCCGGTGGCGGCTTCGACGCAGCGCAGCAGGATGGGATTCTGGTAATGGCCGCACATGGTGTAGAAATAGCCGTTGATGTGCACGGGTGTGTTCCAGTGGTTGTTGATGTCGCGCTCGACGCCCCAGAGGCGCTGCGCCTTCCAGAGGCTGTCGGTTCGGACCACGCGGGCCGCGGCGCCGCCGATGCCATAGGCGGCTGAGCAATACACGATATCGCCTGCCACCACGGGGGACGCCCCCGTGCACGTGTCGTAAGGGAACGCGAACCGCCAGAGCACATCGCCAGTGCCGGGCAAGACGGAGACCAGGCCGGACTGGGCCAGAAACACGATTTGCCGGACCCCGAGGATATCGGCTGCGACGGGGGTGGCATGGGTCATGGCATCGTTATGTCGTTTCCACAGGAGGGTGCCATCGTCGGCGTTCAAGGCGAGCAGGCAGCCGTTGGGCGCCGTGCCGCTCAGGAAGATGCGTCCCTCGTCCAGCAAGGGCGAAGCCGCGTTCTGCCAGCCGATGACTTCTCCTCCGTAAAGGGCTGGGAGATCGCGGCTCCAGAGGACATGGCCATCGCTGGCCCTGAGACAGAAGAGGACGAGAAGGGAATTGGAGACGTAGACTCGGTCGCCCGCGATGGTCGGAGTCGAGCGCGGGCCATCGCCAGTGCCGCCCCCGGCCCAATACGAGACGTATCCCAAGGGGGTGTCCCACAGTTCGCGGCCCGTTGCGGCATCCAGGGCGAGACATGTTTCCTGCTTTCTGCCGTCGGCCAGTCGCCGCACCTGGGTCACCGCCTTGCCGCCGCTCACGGCGAAGGAGGAAAATCCGTCGGTCAGAGGTGCCCTCCATCGAACAGCGGGCGGCTCCGACGTCCAGTTGGTGTGTATCCGGTCGTCGGAGATCCCATCGTGGCGGCCGCCGCGGTATTGCGGCCAGTCGGCGGCCGACAAAAGGGCGCCTGCCAGGACCAGACCTCCAAACCCAACCGCCCCACGTTTGAAATACGACATAGATGCGTCGCCGTTCGCGCGTGGTAACGTGCCGCACGAGCGGATCGGTGTCAAACCTGTGCCGTCAATCGCACGGTGGACGGGTCCAGGACAGAATCGCCCGGCTGGGGGTGCGTCCGGTTGCAGACGGGCGGCCGTCTGCAGATCGTCAGCTCTCCTCGATGGCCAATGGAGGGCAGGGCAAACCGCGGCAGGCACTCCGGCGCGGGCGCGGAGGATGCGCTGGCCGATCAGGGCTGCCTGAGACGAAAGAAGCGCGCTCCGGGGCTCACTTGCAGCGTTGCCTGATAGCGATCGCCGGCGATGTTCGGCACGGCTCCCACGGGTTGCCAATCGGCTCCCGAACCCAGGACCGGAGTCGCTTCCAGCGTGGCGGCGCCGTCTGCAACGGGCCAGCTCAACACCACCTCGCCCGCGCCAGCCCGGGCGATGCTCAGCGTGGGCCTCGCGGGAGGGATGGTGACGTGGAACCGGGCGGCGGAATTGCGGGGCTCGCCGTTCACGGCCGGGAACGCACCGCCGATCCAGAGGCCATCCCCTTCCATCGCGATCGTTCGGACCCCGCCATCGGTGACAATTCCGCGGGCGATGTCGACCTGGAAATCGTTGTCCAGTTCGCGATCCGTCCGGATCCGAATGAACGAATTGAGAAGGCCGGATGGCGCGAAGACCTGGAAATCGCCTCCGACGAGCAAACCGCCGTCCGGGGACGGGCAGAGAGCCTTGACCGTTCCTCCCGAATCGTTGATTGGCGAGACAAAGGAGCCATCGACCTGGCCGTCATCGCCAAGCCGGACAAGGGATGGGCGGCTTTGGCCGCCGACGCGCGAGAAATAACCGCCCACGAAGATGCCTCCATCGGCCGCCACAGCCACGCTGCGGAGTTCGGCCGGCCAGGATTCGTTGAACGTCGCAAACGCGGGCGGCACGAACGACGCGTCCACGGCTCCCTCGCTGCTCAGGCGGACCACATTGGTGATGGTGAGGTTGTTGAACGATGAGAAACTGCCCGCACAGATGAGCTTGCCATCCGGCTGCCGCGCGATATCGCGGATCTCGTAGGGGTATCCTGCCAAGCCAGCGCCGATGTTGAAATTCGTGTCGAGCAGGCCGGTGGAAAAGAGCCGGGCCAGGCCTTTTTGAGAGGTCCAGCTGTCGCCGGCGACGATGATTTTCTGATCGGGGAGCAGCTCGAGGTCATTGACCTGCATGGTGATTTGCCTCGAGAAGGCCGGATCGGGTGTTCCATTGCCCAGGAGGCGGACCAGGCCGCCGTTTCCACCGACCAGCAGCCGGCCGTCGTCCAAGCGGCGAATCGCGCGGGGAATCGAGACGGGGCGGATGTCGGCCTGAAACGCCGGGTCTGCCTGGCCGGCTGCCGTCACCCGAACGCAGTTGGTGATCGGCTGCCCATTGACCAGCGTGAACTCGCCGACGAGGGTCATGGCATCATCGGGTTCGCGAGCCATGGAAAGAACCGTGCCCGGATTGGCCGCCACCGGTGTGAATCCGTCGACGAGCGAAAGATACTCGTTTTGCAGGAGGCAGAGGCCGTGCCGGTAGATGGGGGGCTCGCCGGAGGCGCGGGATTCGATGGATCGGAAATTTCCGGCGCAGAGGAGGCGGCCGTCGGGCCGCCGGGCCAGGGCGAGCACCTCGGTGAAATCGCCCTCGAAATAGAGCACGCTGAGCGCGGCGCCATCCGCCCCAAAACCGATCAGCGTGGCGTCATGATCCGTTGGTTGCCCGCCAAAGATGATGCCCGGCTCCCAACCGCCGACGACGAGGCGGTTGCCGGGAAAGGCGGCCACGGTGTTGACGCCGTAGAGATAGTATTGATTGAGGCCGGCATCGAGGTCGCCTGCCGCGCTCAAGCGTGCGATCCCGCGCCGTTCCTGGCCGCGGACCACGCTGAACGCACCCGCCATCGCAATCCTGCCGTCCGACTCGACGGCGATGCTCTTGACCGTGCCATCGGCGCCGGCCCCCACGCTGAACTCGGGATCCAGTGCCCCGTTTGCCGCTAGCCGGGCATACCGGGGGCAGCTCACGCCGTTGTAGTGCGTGAAATCTCCGCCGATCAATATCCTGCCGTCCGGCTGGAATGCGATGGCTGTCACGGCGCCATTCGGGCCCAGGCCGGTGTCGAATGTGGGATCGACGCTCCCGTTCGAGAGAAGCCGCGCCAGATGGGGCCGGCTGGCACCGCTGATCCGGGTGAAGTCACCCCCGGCGAGAATCCGGCCTTGCGCGTCGGCCGCGAGGGCCCGCACCGTGCCGTCCACGCCTCCATCCACGTACGATCCCACATGGAAGCTGGGGTCCAGCGTCCCCGACGAGTCGAGCCGGGCTGCATACTGCCGAACATCCATCACGCCTGCTTCATAGGAGATGAAATAGAACAGGTCGCCTCCGACGATGATCTTGCCATCGGGCTGGATTGCCACGGCGTAAATGTAGTTGTTGAACACATCCGGCGCCTTCAGGTTGAAAGCCAGGTCCAAGGAGCCATCGGCCTTCAGCCGAGCCAGCCGGTTCCTCGGCACGCCGTTCACCGCGCTGAAGTCTCCGGCGATGATGGCCTGGTTGTCCGGCTGGACGGCGATGAGCGCGACTGTGCCGACAATCTCGATGCGCGGCGCCCAAGCCGGATCGAGCACCGCTCCGGCCTGGACTTGCCCGGGCACGCACGCGCACGCCAGCCCGCCTGCCGCGACAAGGGCCGCCAGCATCCCGCGCCACGCATCGCTCCGGCTGATCCGCCGACACAATTCTATTATCATAAACGATATAAAATGAATTAGGGTGTCGAATGCAACATGATCCGGTCCGGGATGTCAATGGCGATTCGAGAACAATGTCTATTTCGCCGGACCGGGCCAGGGCGGGTTCAACTGGGGCCCGACCTGGGCGCGCCACAAACGCTGCTCCGGACTCGCCGAGTTTCAGGCCGATTTTGGCATCGACGTCGGCAGCCGCGAGCTTGATCCGCACTTTGCCGCCGTCTCGATGGATGCCCGGCAAGCCGATTGCCGAGAAAGCCCGGGTATTGTTCCCGAACGCGCCTCTGGGCGAGCATCGTCTCGCGCTGGCGCTGACGCGCAAGCCGTGCGACACCGCGCCCCACGTCCGCCTTGGCACGGACCTGCCCATGGCGGATGGCTGGTATGTCCTCGGCCGGATCGACCTTGCGCGGCCGTCAACGGCCGCACCGCCGCGATGACCCTAGAATAATGCCGCTCGGCAAGCGCATGATGAAGGGCTGCCCGTTTACAGCGGCCGGGTGCGCCTCATCCAGGTGGACGGCTCGGAATCGGTCACGAACGCCCCCGGCCATCGGCTTGTCCTCGAACTCGAAGGCGACCGCAAAATGGAGCCGCCCGTGCTCGTCGTGGATCGTGTTGGGTCTTGAAGTCCCTGGGCCGCCCGCATAGCGTTAGAGCCATCCAAAATCAAAACACTTAAATCACGCTTTATGAAACGCGCCTTCCAGATTGTCGGATTCGTATTATGCGCCTCGGCTGCCGTTGTTCCTGGCGCATCGGCGGATTGGCCGCAATGGCGGGGTCCGAACCGCGATGGGGTTTCCGCCGAGAAAGGCTTGCTCAAGGCGTGGCCGGCGGGCGGGCCGCGGCTTTTATGGAAGACCGTCGGCATCGGCAGCGGGTTCGGCTCGGTTTCTGTCCTGGGCAACCGGCTGTACACGACGGGGGAAGGCGCTGACCAGAGCCGGGTGCTGGCGTTGAATGTGGCCGACGGCAAGATCGTCTGGACCTCGTCGCCTCTGGGCAAGAAGGGCGGCGATCCGGTCGGGCCTCAGGCTTCGCCGGCGCTCGACGGGGATGCTGTCTATGCCATGAGCCAGTTCGGGGATGTCGTCTGCTTCGATGCCGCCACGGGCAAGGAGCGTTGGCGCAAGAGCCTCGTCCGGGATTTCGGCGGCTCCGTGCCGGGCTGGAACTACTCGGAATCGCCGCTGCTGGACGGCGACAGAATTGTCTGCACGCCCGGAGGCGCGCGCGGCGCCATCGTGGCGTTGAACAAGCGCACCGGCCAGGTGCTGTGGCAAAGCAAGGGATTCAAGGACGAGGCGCACCACTCGTCCCTCATTTCCGTCTCCATCGACAGCGTGCCCCAATATATCCAGCTCACCGCCCAAAGCGTGGCCGGCGTTGATGCAAAGACAGGCGCGCTGCTATGGCGTGCAAACCGCCCGGGCGAAACCGCCGTTGTTCCGACTCCCATCTACGCCGACCGCTGCGTCTATGTCACCTCCGGCTACAACGCCGGCTGCAACCTGTTCGAGATCCGCCAATCCGGAAACGCATTTTCGGCCCGCCAGGTCTATGCCAAACCGCAAATCTCGAACCATCACGGCGGCGTGATCAAGGTGGGCGATTACATTTACGGCCACTGCAATTCGGGGAACTGGATGTGCCAGGAGTTTCGAACGGGCCGGATCGTGTGGAAAAACCGAGGCGTTGGCAAGGGATCTGTCGCTTACGCGGACGGCCACCTGTATTGCCGGAGCGAGGGCAGCAAAGGCACGGTGGCGCTGGTTGCGGCCACTCCCGATGGTTATGTGGAAAAGGGCCGGTTCGACCAGCCCGATCGGAGCGGGGAGAACAGTTGGGCACACCCCGTGGTCGCTGGCGGCCGGCTCTATCTGCGCGATCAGGACATCCTGCTCTGCTACGATGTCAGCGACCCGAACGCCGCGCGGTGATCGAGCGCGAACTTGATTCCGCATGGGATCGTTCCCTCCCCTCTCGCACGGGGCGAGGTGTTGGCCTTAGCCCAATGGGGTCAGATCCATACATATTACTAATGGAGCGCCTTGAGGATCACCCCTTGCCGCCGCTTCTGCGGCCTCCGCTCCCCCAGCCTCCGCCGCCTTAGCCCAATGGGGTCAGATCCATACATATTACTAATGGAGCGCCTTGAGGATCACCCCTTGCCGCCGCTTCTGCGG